>Ga0210410_10000236_pt1 | contig 76276 bp, 66 predicted proteins | sample IncBWC4MmetaG_FD_161058 | JGI IMG/M metagenome (GOLD analysis project Ga0210410, IMG submission 161058) | Forest soil microbial communities from Barre Woods Harvard Forest LTER site, Petersham, Massachusetts, United States - Inc-BW-C-4-M | ecosystem: Environmental > Terrestrial > Soil >... | reverse complement strand
AGCCCAGGCTAGCGGGCCACGGGCCGACGTTGTTCGCGGGGCTATCGAAGCGTGTCGACTTGAGGCTCGTGAGCCGGCTGGAGTTCGGCTCGGGGGCGGTGGCGATGCGGTATGAGCCGAGAAGGTAGCCATTGGGCTTGTTAGCCCGAGTCGGCCGCATCATGGAGCAACTCGGGCCAGGCCTTCCAAAGTCTCGACCAACCTGAACATCCCGGAATCCTGTTCGGGTTCACCCCGGAATAGCGTTCGGAATCATCCTGGAATCGCTTCACTTTAGACCGGATTCCTCAATCGCCAGATCCGGGTGCGATCCGGAAGTATTGGAGGACTAGATCCACTTCTCCAGCCTGGTCGCGATGCCCAAAGGGAGGCGAAGCGGTCTTTTCACAGAATTGCCGCCGATTTGGTCCGATTAGTAGCAGCAAGTAGGCTTGTGAGAACCGATTGTAAACAGTCCCGGATAACGGGCAAACCGGAAGTTACGGTTCGTCCGTCGGATTAGTACCGAGAAACGCGCCAGCAGTGACCGACCAATCGCTGGAGAGAAGCCGACTTATCATTAGTGACTGTGCGGAAACGTAGGTCAGGTCACTTTCGGGATAGCCAACAAACAAGGAAGTGATTTCCTTTCAATCACCGCCTCCGGATCGGCGAGCTGGTCTAGAAATAGGGTGATGTCCGCTCGATCGCGGAGCACCGACCAATCGGCGCTCTCCAGCGCCACATTTTGGTATTCGTCCAGAACAGCAATGTTGTACTTCTTCATTGGCATCCATCCCGCAGTGCGTGATTCGGCCCTTCGCATCCCGCGACGAAGGTTCGGTCTACCAAATCATCAGTTTGTTTGTCGGGGTTTAACATTAGCCTTCGCCCCCCGTTCGAGTGCCAAGAGGAAGTCGGCGGATGGGAATCTTTCCTTCATGGTATTGATAAGGCTATCGGGATTTTTGGCCTTTTTGAGTTCTGCTTCAAAAACCAATAAATAGTTTTCCGTAAAATCCACGGCCGTACTCACGTCAAGGCGAGCCCCAACCTTGCTATGTCCAGGAACAACAACCGAAGGTTTTAGGTCTCTGATTTTCTGCAATGAGTTCAACCATTTCCCTCTAGCCGTACTGTCCGTTTCTGCGGTGTACACGTGCATGTTATTGACCACAACATCGCCAGCAATGAGAATTCTCTGTCCAGGAATCCAAAGCATCGTGTTTTCATCGGTGTCGCCTTGGACGTGTTTAAGGACCTCTATTTTTGTGCCCTCAAATTTAATAAAGTTGCCGTCGAATTTCTCGATAGCAACAACGTGAGAGGTCGCACCTGAGCCCAAGATCGTTTTCCATTTATCTATTTTTTCTTGATAGACCTTGTCGATTCGTCCCACAACCGCAGAATTCGCAATAATCCTCACTCTCGGGTACGCCTCCCTAAAAACCTCCAGACCAAGAAAGTGATCGGCGTGCTCATGGGTAATGTAGATAATCGACAGCGGCTTTTTGGTTTCTCGGATTTCCTTCAGTACTTTTTCAGCATTGGTTCGTGTCAACTGCGCGTCGACCAACATCACTTCGTCTGCTCCCTCGATAATGACGGAGTTAACCCAAAACTGATCGTCGGGGGAGGTGAACACCTTGATTGAGAAACCGGGCTGGCCACTCGCAAATGCAGATGGACCCGAAATCGGAAATAAGGGACTGATCACCGCTGAACAGACAGCAAGACCTCTCACAAATCTAGATCGTAAATGTCCATGAACACTTTCTTTTTTTGACGGCTCCATAAATTCTCCTATCCTGATTATTCGCCGATGATTGGTACGAATTTGACGCCGACAAGCGGCATTACTACTTTTGCGGTGATGGCGCACTTTCGCCCCATTGATCGGTAAATACCACCGGCGCCCAGCTATACCCATTCCCTTCCTTGCGCAAGTGACCCAGGCCGGGGAAATTCATATGCGGCCCCGCGATCAAAACATCCTCGCCCGCGAGCTTAGGCAGCAATTGATTCCGTGTCGCTGCAGCTGCCGTCGGGTCGATATCGAAAATCGCGGTGACCTCGGGATGCTGCAGCTGGACGCGCAGTGCATGGACGATGTCGCCCCAAAACAGGATTTTTTGTCCCTTTGACGAAAATTCATAGCCGGTATGTCCCGGGGTATGACCAGACAGAGGGACGATTTGCATGCCGTCGACGATTGACTCGGAGCCATTAAACGTATGCCACTTGCCGGCCTTGATGTACGGTGCTGCGATGGCTTGCGCACTCTGGAAGAACGGCTGCGCATCCTTCGGCGCCTTGGCAGCGATTTCCGGCGACAACCAAAAGTCGCTTTCCGCCTTCGCGACGTAGACCTCGGCATTTGGAAAGACGCGCTTTCCGTCCTGAGTGGTCAGGCCGCCGAAGTGATCGGAATGGAGGTGCGTGACCAAAACGATGTTGATTTCTTCCGGCGTGTAGCCTGCGCTGCGGAGGCTGCTCGCCAAGCGCCCGAATGCTTCCCCACCCCACCAGGTGCCGGCGCCCACATCGACGAGGATTAGTTGCTTGCCGGTGTTGACCAGGAAGCCCGCGTCAGCAACATCCAGCATGTGCGGATCTTCGTGCAACGCCTGCACAACACCATCCATCGTCGCTTTCGTCCCGTTCAGCCAGTGCGGATCGAATACGCCGGTGCCATCGTATAGGGCAGTCACTTCGAGGTCGCCGACCTGGAGTCGGTAGAAACCTGGCGCCTGACCATGATGCGGGGGTGCGGCGCGCAGAGCTGCGTTCGGAACGGCGACAAAGCTGACGAGCGCAGCCAGTAGAGCGGCGGCGAAGCGCGTTGAATTTCTCTTGAGCAAGTTTCTTCTCCTAAGAATCGGTGAACTCATCGAAATATCTCCCCTGATCTGGACGCCGTGCAGACCAGGCCGGTTGAAAATCCAGCCTAAGCCGCTCCGGATTAGCCCAGATCGTATTCTTAGATTCGGTTGCAAACTCTTATAGCAAAGAGCATCTGACCGGACGATTCGATGAAACCTCTCTAGTCCACTATTTCGGTCGCAGAGCCGTCTGGCCTAGGTGATAGGCCAAATGATTGGTACGACTCAGCAGGATGGCAAGACGGTTACGCAACGGTTCTTTCACAAAGTCCTCCTCCGACACGGCGCCGTGCTTTTTCAGCCAGTCCGCCGCCGAGAGACTTGCAAACCCCTCGAACAATTTCCCGTTAACTTCTTTCCAGGCCTTCCGAACCAGCTCGACGGATGGAATTCCGGCCTGCGTCTTATCGGGATTGGAAATAAACGCGACATCAAACTCAGGATGGAGCCGCTGCCCAATACCCAACAGAGGGAGCATCGCGTCGTGAGTGGCCGTGAGATGTCCCCACAGATAGATCAAGCGGTTTTTCCCCGGTGCGATTTCGTTCAGGACTTCTTGGTCGCTGAGACCGGAAAACGTTTTGTCGGCTCTTTCAATGTTTCCCTTCCACCCGTTCAGTGCAACCGCTAAGTACAATTCCTCGTTCGTCATGAGACTTTCCTTTGTGTTCTTATTGAATTCCCCAACCTATGCCGTTAGGCTGGCAATCAAAACAGCGTCCAGGTTCATCCGACGCCGAGTTTAGGGTGCGTTCCCGAGTCTGGGAACTTGTGCATAGATCGCCATCAAAAGGTTTAGCGGAGATGGATCTGTGTTCATTGGTCATTGGAGTTCATCGAAGAAACAATTCGGCTCGAATCGCACTCTCTAAAACTGAGGCAAATTCGAGACGTCCCATCCTCCGCCCAGTGCCTTGATCAGAAGCACACTCGCGTCCAACCGGCGCCGCAGGATATCAATGGCGTTGCGTTCGTTGGCGAGCTCGATCGTCTGCGCGGTGATAACCTGGAGATACGTGTCGACCCCGCCCTTGTAACGATTCGTAAAAAGTTGAAGAGATTCCTGCGCTGACGCAACCGCCTGCTGTTGCTGTTGCGTTTCGTTCTCCAGGATGCGCAACGCCGCTACGTTGTCTTCGACTTCCTGGAACGCTGTCAGTGACGTCTGGCGATAGGCTGCGACTGCGGCATCATAGTTCGCGCGCGCCGATTCGGATGTGGCGCGACGGCGCCCCGCATCGAACAAGGTCTCGGCGAGAGCTGGGCCGACGGCCCAAAAGCCGCTCGGCCAGCCAAACCAATTTGAACCTTGCGTGCCGGCAAATCCCGCGGTTCCGCCGAGGGTCACGGTGGGAAAATACGCCGCGCGGGCGATGCCGATCTGCTGGTTCGCCTCCGCCACTCTGCGCTCCGCCGCAGCGATGTCCGGGCGTCGCTGCAATAGTTCAGAAGGGAGGCCAATCGGAGTGCTGGGAGGTTGGTCGTTGAGCGGTGCTGCCGCGAGGCTGCATTCCGCGGGGGGCTCTCCAATCAGGATCGCTATGGCGTGTTCGAATTGAGCTCGTTGTACGGTGACATCCGTGTCCTGTACGCGGGTAGTGTCCAACTGGGTTTGCGCTTGCGCCAGGTCGGCCTTCGGGGCCACGCCTCGATTGAAGCGGTTGAGCGTGAGCTGCACGTTGTCGGTGTAGGCTTTTACCGTATCGTCGAGAAGCTGCTTCTGAGCGTCGGCGCTGCGCAATTCGAAATAGTCAAGGGCGAGTTCCGCCTCGAGGCTGAGTTTTGCCGTCTCGTAGTCGGCGGCAGTCGCCTGCGCTTCTTCTCGCGCGGCAGCGACACTGCGCCGCACGCGGCCCCAAAGGTCCAGCTCATAGGAAAGATCGAACGGCAGCACGAAATTGCCCTTGCTGGCCTCTTGGATCTTCGACGGAAAGCTGGGTGAGAAATCTGAGCTCTTGACATAGCTGGCGCTAGGCGCAGTGGAGATGGTTGGGAACTGGGAGGCCCGATTGAAGCGAATCGCTGCGCGGGCTTCGCGGAATCGCGCTTCCGCTACTTTCAGGTTCTGGTTGGAACCGGCGATCTGCTCTTCCAGTTTGTTGAGTTCCGGATCGCCAAAAATCTCCCACCAGTTTCCCCGGCTCAACTGATCCCCGGGATGCGCGGGGTGCCACTGGTCGGACTCCTTGAATGAGCTAGGTGCTTCTTCCTTATAGGTCGGCGTCGTAGGCACGGCGGGCTTGATGTATTTGGGGCCTACAGTGCAACCCGCAAGCAGCAGGCCGACAAGCAGCGCACCGATGGCGTTGACGATGAAACGCATCACGGCAAAGAAGTACCTCATCGCCCAGCCCCGACTGTTGGTTTACTGCTCAGGCGCACAGGCATGCCGGCGACCAGAGAGTCCGATGGATCGACGATGACGGCGTCCGTTGGTTGCAAGCCTGAAACAATTTCTACGCTATTGCCGTAGTCACGGTTGATCTTGACCGGAACCAAGTCGGCTTTCCCATTGCGAACCAGTCCGACCTGCAAGCCCTCTTTCCGGAAGATCAACGTATTCGATGGAACGGTTACCGAGCGAGTCTCGTCAGGAAGCTTCAGATGCACAAAGACGTAAGCGCCGGGCAGGAGTTGCCCGGTTGGATTGTCGACATCGACTTCGACTAGCAGCGTACGCGAAGCGATGTCAATGGAGTTGGCGTTGCGAACGAGAAGGCCATGAAAAATTTGGGCCGGGAATTCATCCAGGGTCAAGGTGGCTGGCGCACCTGAGCGTGCGGCGCGGGAGTACACCTCGGGAACCGAGACGTACAGGCGGAGCTTATGAATGGCGGCGATATGAAAGAGCTCCCTCGGTTGCGTGTTGGCCCCGGCATCGATGAGTGCTCCGACGTCCGTATTGCGAGCGGTAATGATGCCATCAAATGGGGCATAGATCTTTTCAAACGATTGCAGCTGTTCGAGACGCCGCACGTTGGCGGCACTGGATTCAGCCGACGCTTTCACTGCGCTGAGGTTGCTGACCGCCTGGTCGGTTTCCTGTTGAGACACGGAGCCCGTGATGACCAGGTCTTCCCAGCGGCTCGCGGTGATTTTGGCAATGTTCAGGTTGGCTTGGGCGTGCTCCAAGTCCGCTCGAGCCTGCTGAAGCTGTTGGTCGACTTCGGGAGTTTCGATCTCCGCGAGCAACTGGCCTTTCTGCACATGCGCGCCAATGTCGAAATACCAGCGCTTGAGGTAACCGCTGGTTCGGGCATGGACCGGCGCGTCACTGAATGGCTGCGTATTGCCGGGCAGGACAATTTCCTGCGTGGGGGCTCCTTCTCGCGGAAAGACCACGGCGACTGTTGGAATGGCGGCCTCTTCCGTTCGCTGCTTGAGCCGGGATTCGGCCGCTACACGCGAATGGATGCCGGAGTAAATCACGAGAGCGAGCGCAACGAGCCCAGCCGCCGAGACCAGAATTGACGTTCCACGACGCATTCCGGGCCGGGGTTTGACTCCATCTGGACTCGGCAACATCGGCTGCACTTCGATCGTTTCTTGTTCGCGTGTGGTGGTCACATTTTCCTCGCTCGACGCCATTGATTCCTCTTGACTCATGGTTGCATTGGTTCAGGCTCGCCCTTGAACTATTCTTGGATAGCCGAAGAATCGCGCTGTCCGTGTAACAAGCTGAACACCGCAGGGACGAAGATCAGAGTGGCCACAGTGGCGCACAAGAGGCCGCCAATTACAGCGCGTCCGAGTGGTGCATTCTGTTCGCCGCCCTCGCCATACCCGAGGGCCATGGGAATCATGCCGATGATCATGGCCAATGCGGTCATAAGCACCGGGCGAAACCGAGTGAAACCCGCTTCGATGGCGGCTGCGAGCGGATCTCCGTGATGCAGGAGCCGTTCTTTCGCAAAAGACACGACGAGAATGCTATTCGCCGTTCCGACGCCCATGCACATAATGGCGCCCATTAAGGCCGGGACGCTAAGCGTTGTGTGTGTGACAAACAGGAAACCGACGATGCCGGCAAGCGCCGCAGGAAGTGCCGTGATGATGATGAAAGGATCCAGCCACGATTGAAAGTTCACAACAATCAGGAGATAGACGAGAACGACGGAGAATACGAGTCCGCCGAGCAGCCCGAGGTACGAGGCCCGCATGGTTTGCAGCTGACCCCGAATGGTGACGAAGCTGCCGCGCGGCAAGGATTTACGGTTGGCATCCACAATGCGCGTGACTTCGCGGCCCACTGCTCCCAAGTCGCGCCCCTGAACTGCGGCGTAAATATCGACCACGCGCCGGATGTTGTAGTGGTTGATCACTTCCATTTCGTTTGTCCGCCTGATGGAAGCGACGTCCGCGAGAATTTCAGGGCGCGCGGCGGTCGCCGCATTGAGTGGCGTGTTCTGGAGGTCTTGCAAAGATTGTATCGAATACTGCGGAGTCTGGGTCACCAGGTTGTAGCTGACCCCGTTCTTGTAATTCAGAAAAAACATCGGGGCAATTTGAAAGCTGCCGCTGAGCGAGTTCAACATGCTGTTGGCAACGTCGCGCTCGGTGTAGCCACCCTGGGCCGCCTTGGTGCGATCCACGGCCACATCGAACTCCGGGTAGTCAAAGGCCTGCTGAATGCGGGCATCCGCAACACCTGGAACCTGCTCGATTTCGTGCAGCACCCGGGCGGCGACTTCGCGATTGCCGTCGATGTCGCTTCCTTCAATTTGAATATCGATGGGCGCCGGCAAACCGAAATTTAAAACCTGGGTGACGATGTCCGAGGGTACGAAGTAGAACGTCGTCCCCGGGTATTCACGAGGCAAGCTTTCTCGCAGGCGCTGCACATAGTCTGCCGTCGGGTGGCGATCTTCCTTGAGAGAGACCAGGATGTCGGCGTCCCCCGCCCCAATTAGCCCCGATGTGCTGTGCATGAAATTGATCGTGCTGTAAGGCAGTCCGATGTTGTCCAGGATGTTGTCCATCTCGCGCTCGGGGATCTCCCGGCGTATGGAGCCCTCGACGAGATCACATAACTTCGCGGTCTCTTCGATCCGCGTTCCACTCTTCGCGCGCAAATGGAGGATGAATTGACCGTTGTCGGTGTTCGGAAAGAAGTCCTGACCGAGCCACGGCACGAGAAGGAATGCCGCAGCGCAGGCAAGAAGAAAAGCGGGAACAAAAACGGCCCGCCGGTGGACAATCGCCGTGAGTACGGTGTGGTAGGCATCTCGCAGCCGTTCGAATCCGCGCTCGAACGCTCGGTGGAAGCGCACGAAAGGATTCCGTGAGCCCTCGCGGTCGCCCTGTTTTGCATTCAACATGAACATCACCAGCGTGGGTACGAGCGTCCGCGAAAGGAGATACGACGCGAGCATAGCGAAGACTACCGCTTCGGCCAGAGGCACGAAAAGATATCGGGCTACGCCGCCCAAAAAGAACATGGGCAAGAAAACGATACAGATACAGAGTGTGGATACCAGGGCTGGCACGGCAATCTGTTGAGCGCCGTCAAGAATGGCCTGCATGGTGGGTTTGCCCATGGCTAGATTGCGATTGGTGTTTTCGATTTCGACCGTGGCGTCATCCACCAGCATCCCTACGGCCAGCGCCAGCCCGCCTAAGGTCATGATATTGATGGTCTGGCCAAGCGCGCTGAGGCATAGGATGCTGACAAGAATAGATAGAGGGATGGAAACGGCAATGATCAACGTGCTCCGCCAACTTCCCAGGAAGAGCAGAATCATCAACGCTGTGAGACATGCGGCAATGACGGCCTCGCGGATGACGCCATTGACGGCGCCTCGGACGAAAATGGACTGATCGGCCAGAGGCACAATCTTGAGCTCCGGCGGCAGAGTCTGCGCGACACGCGGAAGAAGGCCGCGAATGCCCTTCACGACGTCGATTGTCGAACCGTTTCCGGCCTTGAGCACGGACACCAGAGCGCCGCGATGGCCGTCCTGGCGTACGATGTTGGTCTGCGGCGCAAAAGCGTCGCGCACATTCGCTACATCACGAAGATAGATTGTGGTATTCCCAATGACCTTGACCGGGAGATCGTTTAGTTCGGGGACGGTGCGCGTACTGGCGTTCAGTCGAACGTCGTATTCGAAGGGACCCATCTTTGCTGTGCCGGAAGGCAAAATGAGATTTTGCTGCAGTACAGCATTGAGAATGTCCTGGGGAGCCAGCCCTTTCGATTGCAACAAGCCGGGATTTAAATCGATCATGACTTGGCGTTGCTTCCCGCCGTAAAGGAAAGGAATGACGGACCCAGGCACCGTCACCAGTTGCGGCCTCATGAAATTCTGCCCGAGGTCGTTCAACTGTTGCTCCGAGAGTCCATTTCCGGAAAGGCCGAGTTGTAGAATGGGCACGCTCGAAGCGCTGTAGTTGATGATTATTGGAGGCTGGGTCCCGGGCGGCAGGAACCGCAGGATGGTTTGGGATGCGCCGGTCACCTGGGCATTCGCGGTGTCCAGACTCGCGCCATGTTGCAGGTAAAGTTTGACGATGGCTTGACCATTGATCGTGGTCGATTCGGTGTGTTCGACGTTGTCGACCACTAAGGTCAGCAGGCGTTCATAGGTGTACGTGAGCCGGCCTTCTAATTCTTCGGGATTCATGCCGGTGTACTGCCATGCCACCGCAATCACCGGGATATCGATGTTCGGGAAAATATCGGTCGGGGTGCGCGAGATCATTACCGGGCTTAGAACCAAGATCAGTACGGCCAGAACAATGAACGTATACGGCCGGTCTAGAGCGACTCGAACAATCCACATAATCGAACCCCTTGCCCTCGAATCGCGAACGAATCGCGCGAGGCATAAAAATCAGATGAGACCGTACAGTCTCTTCATGCAACAACATTCGTGATCAGGTCCGCCCGGAAGATTGATCCGGTCGATTATGATCGGGCATCAGGATGGGCTTCCAAAGCCCGAAGTGGGCGCGTAGAAACTCAAATCATCGGAAGTGAGGGGCCCGCCGCTCTGCTGATGGTCATAGTGATATTCGTATATGACGCGCGGACAATTCCATTTCCGGAGGGCGCGCCAACTCACAGTGCACGACTTGCCGGATACACCTACGAGTTCGAGCGTCCACGCGGAATGAGTCTCGTCTGCAGCATCCCCCGACATCGCTGTCTGTCGAATGGATAACAACAGACCACCGACTTCGGCCATTGCGTGAAGCGGAACAAGGAAGCTGGCGATCAATGAGCGCACTTTCGCTTTTCCCCGAATCGGTTCTTCCGCAGTTTCGCTGTTTACCTCGATATCGTCGGCGTAAAATTCTTCGAAGATGTCAAGATACTCCTCGAAGCTCTCGTTGATGTGGGCCTGGATGAGGGCCGCGTTTAGGGCGCGTTCTCTCGTTTGGGAGCTAGTGTATAAATCCCGGTCTAAGTTACCGGTGGAGATAAAGCCAAATCCGTTGTTCATTGCAACTCCTCGAAATAGCGGTCTGAATCGAATCGCATGCCTTCGTCTCCAGTCACGACGAATAAGTATTTGGATGCCGATGAGACCGATCGGTCGCATATAATATGTCAAAATCGCATGCGGGTGAGACCAGTTGGTCTCCGCACGAATCAGGATCTGTGAGCGAGCAAGTGAGTGGCTGGACGAGTTATGAGGGCTGGCAAAGGCTAGGTGCTGCTTGGGAAACACCAGACTAGACCGACTCTGGAAACTCACTTCCGAACATAGGTAGCCCGCTTTTAGATTGATCTTTGGTCGCCTCATCTTGGATCACGTCCCAGTGTTCGGCGAGAATTCCGTCCTTGATGCGAACAATGTCCGCGGCAATCCAGTTCACGGGGAGGCCGAAGCATGAGAATCGGCCATGCACGATCACGAAATCTCCGCCGGCGACGATCGTTCCTGGCTCGTATTTGAGAGTTGGCGGAAGGCTCTTGATGAGATTGAACAGACCGCCACGGCCCGGCGCGATATGAGCGCTGTGCTGAATGTAGTTGGGGGACCAGTAGCGCTCGGCCTCTGCATAGTCCCGCTTGTTGAACAGTGTGTCGAAGGCCTTAAGGACAAGCTCTTTATTCTTCTCTTCCACCGTCTGATTCATTTTTATCCTCCGTCCCGAAGGGGTATGCCACGCATGTGGGAGTGAGAGCTACTGTGCCGTTTTGCCGCCGTCGACTAGGTAGGAAGCGCCGGTGATGAATGACGCCTTGTCGGAAGAGAGAAAGGCGATGGTCTGCGCGATCTCTTCTGGTTTTCCTACGCGTTTGAGCGGTACCGTCGATGCCAACTTGGCCTTTCTTTCGTCGGTACCTGTGAAGCGGTTCAGCATCCCGGTCTCGATTGGACCCGGGGCGACCAAGTTAACGCGTACCCCGGACGCGGCGACTTCGAGTGCAGCCGACTTGGTCAGTCCTTCGACCGCATGCTTACTCGCCGAGTATATGGAGGCGCCCGCAGCGCCCGTATGGCCGTAGGTGGACGACACGTTGACAATGCTGCCGCTTCCCTGTGCAAGCATCACCCGCAGCTCATGCTTCATGCTCAACAGCGTGCCCAGCACGTTGGTATCGAAGGTCGCGGCGTAGGTTTCTGCAGTCTGTTCCGTCACCGGGCCGGGTGTGCCTTCGGTTCCAGCGCAATTGACGGCGGCATCCAGTCGACCAAAGCGCGCGACAGCATTATCGATCAGGCTGCGCACATCTTCCTCGTGACGCACGTCGGAGCGCACGAATTCGGCCTCCGCGCCTAGCTTGCGGAGTTCAGCAACAAGTTTCTTGCCTTCTTCGTCGCGACGTCCGGAAACAACAACCTGCGCGCCTTCCTTGGCGAACGCGAGGGCCGTCGCCCGTCCGATGCCTGTCAGTCCTCCTGTAATCAAAACAACTTGGCTATTCATTGAATCCCTCCTTGAAGAATTTCCCCGCCCGATTACGAATCCGAGCCTGTAGGCAACGATTGCCGAGATGGCTTTCCCCGCTTCATCGTCGATTAAACTTGCGGTTAAGCATGGGTTCAGGCATTCATTCCGCCATCCACGGTAAGATTCGCCCCGGTAATGTACGAAGACTCCGGACCGGCGACAAACGCCACCATTGCGGCGATCTCATCCACACGCCCGTAACGATCGAGCGCTGTGGCCGCCTTCTGTGGCACCGCCCAGTCGCCCGAGGCGGGATTCAATTCCGTGTCGATCGGACCAGGCTGTACATTGTTGACCGTGATGCCCCGGCTCCCGATCTCTCGGGCCAGCGCCTGAGTGAACATCTTGACGGCTCCCTTCGTACCCGCGTATGGCACAAGCCCAGGCGCCGCGACACGCTCACCCACGGCCGAACCGATCATGATGACGCGACCGCCGCTCTTCATGTGCTTCAGCGCGGCCTGCGTCGCGACGAATACACCACGGACATTGATGGCAATCACGCGGTCCATCTCTTCCAGCGTCGCTTCCTCGAACGGTTTCGGAATAGCGGTGCCGGCGTTGTTCACAAGGACGTCGAGCCGGCCAAATGTCGCCACAGTCTTTTCGACCGCGGCTTTAACCGCGTCGGCATCCGCGGCGTCCGCCTGGATTGCGATTGCCTTTCGGCCAGCGCGTTCAATCGCTTTGACCACGGCGGAAGCCGCGCTGGCGTCCTTCGTGTAGGTGATGGCCACGTTCGCACCATCCGCGGCCAGACGTTTCGCGATCGCCGCGCCAATGCCCCGCGAACCACCGGTAACGAGCGCTACTTTTTCGGTTAACTTTGACATGTTGATCTCCTATAGTTTTCTGTAAACGATTTTCCATGGGCCTATCTGATGTTCGATTATTGCAAGCAGGTCTGGCACTTTGGGGAATACCAGCTATTCCCACTTGGAATGCATGGGACAGAGGAGGTAACTTTCTTTTGGTCTGTATTCTTTACATCATTCTCTACATCAGACTATGAGGCGGAAGAATCGCTATTCCTCGGATAGAATCCAATCCAGAGGAATACGGAGGCTAGAGTGGACAAATTCGATGCAATGCAGATGTTCGTACGAGTAATTGAAAAAGGGAGCTTCTCCGCTGTCGCAAAGGAACGCGGAATTGGACAACCTGCTGTCAGCAAACAGATCTCCGGCCTTGAAGATGAGCTCGGCACCGAGCTTATTCACCGCACCTCTCGTTCCATTACACTAACTGAGGCAGGCCGCGACTTTTACGACTCCGCTTTGCACATTCTCGACGACTTTGAAAACGCGGCTTCGCGAATCGGTCGAGGCCAGACTGCACCGAAAGGCCTCATTCGTGTGACCGTTCCTCCCACGTTTGCCCGCCTGCATATGGTGTCCAAGCTGGCTGCTTTTTTTGCTGCCTATCCCGATATGGCGGTTGAGATGGCGGCATCGGAGACCCCGGCAACGATCATCGAAGACGGCTTCGATTTAGCTATCCACTCAGGTGATCTTCCGGACTCCACCCTGGTGGCGCGAAGATTCGCGCAGACGATGATTATTCTTGTGGCCACTCCTCAATACCTCACACGCTACGGCGCCCCGGAATCGCCGGACGACCTCCACCGCTTTCGATCTGTCGTTCTTGTCGAGCGGGGCTCCGTACAACCGTGGAACTTTGGCTCTGGACAAGACGCGAAACGTGTTATCCCCACAGGAGCCTTTCGGACCAGCGATATTGAACAGATGCGGATGGGTGTCCTCGAACATCTGGGGATTGCCCAGGCGCCAGCATGGCTCTTCGCCGCAGAACTCAGAGAAGGTACCGTCATCCGGCTTCTGCCAGCCTTTGAGCGCACAGTGCCAATCCTTGCCGTACGGCCTGCCAGCCGCCGGCTGTCCACCAAAGTCCGCATTTTCATCGAGCACCTGGAGAAGACTTTCGCGCTCTGTTCCCAGTTCAACCCACGCCCCAGCTAACGCTGTGGAGGGATGCTCGGCCATGGGGATCAGTAACATCAATGCGGGAAGCCCGGCGAAACATCCGACGCTACGCGGATTTACGGTCCCGTCTGGATTGCCGCGTGCGCACTTTCGTTTCGAAGTACTCCTCCAGATGATGGCAGGCGAGATCAAGAGGGCCGTCGTTCTTCTGCAGACGACGGATCATGGAGCTTCCTTCTAGCGTGCTTACAATCAAAATGGCCAGTTCAGCGGAATCGACGGAGGAGCAGACCTCGCCTCGCAGTTTCCCCTCCTCAACGATTGCTTCGAGACGTTGCAACCACGAACTAAGCGCCTGCCGCGCTTTTGCTCGTAGCTTAGGATTGCCATCGTCGCAATCGACAGCCGTATTCAGCAGCGGGCATCCTCCCGGTACCACGCCGGTACGCCTGTCCCGAAAATTCCGGACGATTTGCTTCAACCGATCCACGGTATTCGGAATCTCGTGGGTTCCTTCGAAGCGCACGTCCATCGCTAACTTCCAAGCGTGGTCGAAGGCTTCCGCCGCAAGCTCCTGCTTGCTGTCAAAGTGCCGGTAGATTCCGCCTTTTTCCAGACCAGTGGCCTTCATGAGGTCGGACAAAGCAGCGCCGTCATACCCTTTCTGATTGAAGATTGGAGCCGCCTTACGAATGATTTCTTGCCGGGTCTGTTCGCCTTTGTGCACGTCGCCACTCCTGGAGAATCACTTCAGCAACCATACGGTCGCCCACTGTACCATACTCATCATTTGATGAGACCGAATGGTCTCTAGTTACTTCAAAGACAGCCGAAAACGGCCATCAAACTGTGGGCACAGTTCCGCCTTCATTTGACGTATTCCGCAAGCAGTGTAACTTTGGCGCTGAACATAGCTGCGGCTCTCTTCACGCAGGCTGCCATACCAACGCAGGTCGGCGAGAAGTCCATTGGGAACAGAATGTTTTGGATCATCTTCATCGGCCAACGCTTTCGATACTTTCAGAGGTGTAACGACAGAATTCAAAATGAAGTGAACTTCAAAGTAGTCGTTTTATACCGCCTAGTAGTTAAGACTGGGGAAGGCGCTAACGGCCCACACTTGGGCGAAACCGCCATTTAGATACAATTCCGTTCCCGTGACGGTGGTAGTTGTCGCTAAATCCGACAACAGCAGCTACTTCACTGAGGACCTGGGGGAGGAATCGGCATCCCGAGCGCCCGCTCTTGACGCTCCGTTATCATCGAGCCGTGCGGCTGCCCATATCCCTACTTTCTTGAGCAAACGGACTAGTTCCACTTGTTCCCGGAATCTCAATACGGCCATGGTCTCCTCCATGTCTATCGCGTGTTTTTGGAATGCCCGTGCGATTAAATGCCGGCCCGTCTTGGTGAGACGGACTATCCGGCCGCGACCGTCCTTCGGGTCGGCGGTCCTCCGCAGTAGTTTTCTGGATTGCAGGCGATCGACTGCGGCGGTGATCGAACCGCTTGTGAGGAGAACCTTCTTCCCGATGATATTCACCGGCTGTGGTCCTTTGTGCAGAAGCACTTCTAATACCGCGAAATCGGAACTGCCTAGGCCAAGCGCTGACACGCTTCGCATCGCGTTTTGCTCAATGGCGTGGGCGGCCTTCCACAGCACCAGCCAGACACGGGTTGCCGCCTCACTGCTCGGACTTGAGACGGGGATCGCCACCGCGCGCTTCCGTTTGGCCATGAATGCAGCTCAGATAATACTCGATGTCGAGTTATATTGCCCACAGATTATTCCTGTCAGAAACTATGAAACCTCCCAGCAAACCTGGACATCTATCTTGGTGTAGAGATATTGCCTTTCGTAGAGAAGGCACACGAGCGCAGAAGGGAGAAAGGGGAAGATGCTGAAAATTGGAATCATCGTCGGCAGTACGCGACCGGGACGGAAAGCCGCGGCTGTCGCAAAGTGGGTACACGATATCCTGAAAAGCCGGAACGACGCGCAATTTGAGATTGTCGACATCGAGGATTACAAACTGCCGCTCCTCGATGAGCCCGTACCACCTTCGATGCATCGGTACAGCAAGCCCCACACGAAGTCTTGGAGCGAGAAAATTGCCTCGCTCGACGCTTTCATTTTCGTCACCCCCGAATACAACCATGCCACTTCGGCGGCATTAAAGAACGCGATCGATTTTCTCTTTCATGAATGGAACAACAAAGCGGCTGGATTTGTCGGATATGGCGGGGCTGGCGGTGTCCGAGCCGTGGAGAATTTGAGGCTAGTGATGGGCGAAATCAAGATTGCGGACGTGCGGGCCCAGGTGGCGCTCTCGATGTTCACCGACTTCGAGAACTTCACGACCTTTAAGCCGCACGAAAAGCACGACAAGGCCGTGCATTCCATGGCGGACGAAGTGATCGCGTGGGGCGGTGCACTGAAAGCGTTAAGGGGAGCTCCCTGAACGACGGCATTCGCACAGGCCGCAGACTTTCACTCGTAAAATGTGCACTAGCCAGGTCGACCGCGACAAAACACAGTTTTTAATAATAACTCTACGTCGAGCTATGCACGCTATATCATCGCGCTTCTTATTTGTTGAATCCTTACACGCTGGTGCAGCATCTATCTCGATGTCGAGATAAGTGACCTATTGAAGCCCAAAGAGAATTGGTCTGACTCAGGGAGGTGAAAGGATGATTCGCCGACTATACGCCACGGATAACAGCACCGCGACGTCGATTCTGAGACTGGTGCTGGGAATTGTCTTCTTCGCGCACGGCGCGCAGAAGATGTTGGGTTGGTTTGGAGGGTTCGGGTTCGCGGGTACGATGGGTTTCTTCACTGGCATGGCGCATATTCCAGCTCCGTTGGCCTTCTTGGCAATCGCGGCCGAGTTCTTCGGTGGGATCGGGCTCATCCTCGGATTCCTCACCCGAATCGCGGCTTTCGGAATTGGTGTGAACATGCTGGTTGCAATTATGACGGTGCATCTTCCCTTCGGCTTCTTCATGAACTGGACTGGCACTCAAAAAGGGGAGGGTTTTGAATTTCACCTGCTGGTACTCGCGATTGTGGCTTTTCTCATGATTCGAGGGGCGGGTGCTATTTCTGTTGATCGCGTCCTCAGTGTCTCGGTGCTTTCTAGCGCGGCGGAGTCGCGTCTAGCGCACCGATGAACACAACGAATACGAGGGAGTCTCAAATGCAAATCGGCGTCGACAGCTTCGCAGCGGCCATCTCCGACCCGGCAACGGGTCTTACCATCAGTTCTGTCGAGCGCATGCAGAACCTACTGGAAGAGATTGAACTCGCGGACCGGGTCGGTCTGGATGTTTTTGGCATCGGCGAGCATCACCGGGCTGAGTTCCTTGATTCCGCCCCAGTGGTGATTCTTTCCGCGGCTGCCACGCGGACAAAAAACATCCGCCTAACGAGTGCCGTCACGGTTCTGAGCGCTGCTGACCCGGTTCGTGTCTTCCAGGAATTTGCCACCCTGGACCTTATCTCGCATGGTCGTGCTGAGATCGTTGCCGGGCGCGGGTCATTCGTTGAATCCTACCCGCTTTTCGGCTTGCGCCTCGAAGACTATGATTCGCTTTTCTCAGAGAAACTCAATTTGCTACTCAAGATCCGCGAGAACACACACGTTCACTGGGCTGGCAAACACCGCGCGCCACTCACTGGCCAAGCGGTCTACCCTCGTCCATTGCAAAACCCGCTGCCAATTTGGGTCGGCGTCGGTGGCACGCCCGAATCATTCGTTCGCGCCGGTATGCTCGGCCTTCCCCTCATGGTCGCCATCATCGGCGGCGAACCCAAACGATTCCGCCCTCTTATTGACCTCTACCGCGAAGCAGGCCGCCGCGCCGGTCACTCCCCTGACAAACTCGTCGTGGGTCTCCACTCCATCGGCTTTCTAGGAGACACCGTTCAGCAAGCTGCCGACGACTTTTATCCAGGTTACGCACACACCTTCACCGAGATCGGCAAGGAACGCGGCTGGCCCCCAACTACCCGAGCACAATTCGACGCCGTGCGCGGGCCCACTGGTGCGCTCCTGATCGGTGATGCCGAAACTATCGCGGAGAAAATACTGTACGTGAACGAAACCCTCGGCGGGATCTCTCGCATTACGTTCCAAATGGGTGTCTCCACACTTCCGCATCAAAAGATGTTGCGAGCCATCGAAATCCTGGGAACTCGCGTCGTGCCTATCGTCCGTAAAGAACTCGCTGTAAGCCCTGCGCGTGCCTGATACGTTTACATGTCAGCTTGTTGGGTTTGACCGCAATAACTGTTCCACAATTGGGTTCGCCCCACGACGGACCTGCGTTTGCAGCTGAGGCGTGCTGGCGCACACCTATTCTTCTTGGCCTAGTCTCGTGGAGCGTTGGTTTCCTGAAATACTCACAACTGCCACGGTACTTTCGACGTCCCACCGAGAGCGTGAAGGCTTGGGGAACAGCGTTAACTCAGTCCACTTTCTGCTTGCCGCCGTGACTAAATTCGGAGACGCTTGCTTTGCCATGCCCGCGCTGCAAGCTTCTCTTCCGACCGAAAAAAGGCAATCATGAAGCCGCCGTGTGATGATGCCGCAATTGAATCGGGATATGCCACGGTTCCCTGCACGTCAGAAGCTGGGCCGTGGATTCTCGCCGTGACAATCCTTGGCTCTAGCATGGCCTTTATCGACAGCACGGTCGTCAATGTGGCGCTGCCGGCGCTCCAATCTAGCCTTGGTGGCACGGTTACTGACATCCAGTGGGTCGTTGAGGCGTACGGATTGCTTCTTGGTGCGTTGATTCTGGTGGGCGGCTCGCTGGGCGACCGGTTGGGTCGTAGACGGATATTTCTAGTTGGCGTGACTGTTTTCGCGGTTGCCTCTGTTGGCTGCGGTCTAGCCCCTAACATCCGCGAATTGGTGCTAGCGCGAGCCGTCCAAGGATTGGGAGCTGCATTCCTCGTGCCTGGTAGCCTCTCAATCATCAGCGCGTCCTTCAGTCAGAAAGAGCGTGGTCGAGCCATCGGGACTTGGTCCGGCTTTACTGCGATCACAACAGCAATGGGGCCAATTCTGGGCGGATGGTTAATCGAGCACGCTTCCTGGCGCTGGGCGTTCTTCATCAATGTACCCCTCGCGGCGGTAGTTATTGGGCTTTCAGTCTGGCGGGTCCCTGAAAGCAGAACCGCCTCGCGAGGAAGCATCGATTGGACAGGTGCGCTGACCGCCACGGTGGGTCTAGGCGGGGTAACGTTCGGCTTCATTGAATCTGCGAGCCTAGGCTGGAGCCGTCCTTCCGTTTGGGGACCCTTGATCGTTGGCTGCGCATCTCTGATTACCTTCTTCTTCATCGAATCTCATGCCGACTCTCCCATGGTCCCTATGGAGCTCTTCCGTTCACGCGATTTCAGCGGAGCCAACCTGCTCACAATGTTTCTCTATGCCGCCCTTGGGATTTTTTTCTTCCTGTTTCCCTTGAATCTAATACAGGTACAACATTACTCGGCCACAGCCACGGGCGCCGCCGCACTCCCCCTCATTGTGCTCATTTTCTTGCTGTCGCGCTGGTCCGGCGGGCTGGTCGCTCGTTATGGAGCCAGACGACCACTAATTATTGGCCCCGTCATCGCCGCGGCAGGATTTACGCTCTTCGCATTACCTTCAGTCGGGGCCAGCTACTGGCGCATGTTTTTCCCGGCATTTGTGGTGCTCGGCTTCGGACTGGCTGTCAGCGTGGCTCCTTTGACGACGCTGGTCATGGGATCAGTAGACCAGAATCGCGCCGGGACGGCTTCTGGAATCAACAACGCCGTCGCCCGAGTTGCCGGACTCCTTTCGATTGCGGTCTTGGGGGTCGCGGTGGTAACCGCGTTCAGCTTTCATCTGAACCGTAGCCTGCTAAATCTGGCCATCCCAGCGAGTACAGTGCACGATCTTCGTGCGAACGAGATCAAACTCGCCGCGCTGGAGGTTCCGGCAACGCTTGATTCGGACACAGCGGCAGCAATCAGAGTCTCTATTGAGCGCGCCTTCATTTTTGGATTCCGCTTCATAATGCTGATTTGTGCCGGTCTATCTCTCGCAAGCGCAGCGGTTGCTTGGAGGATGATAGCCATCCCCAATCTCGATAATCCTTGAACCCGACTGTTAGATGGATATCGTCTCAACCTTGCGCTTGACGATGTCTGCAAGCACAGTGAGGCGGCCACGGTTCCTAGCGTGACTGGCACACCTTTGGACTGAAAACCACGAAGGCAGCGACGAATGGTGCCGAGGTGCCTCGCACTCACAAAGACGTGGTGAAGCCAAACGGTCACGTCCGTGGTCTAATGTTTGCGACGTCTAAACAGCCTCGGGAGGAACAATGGCCTCTTCTTTAAGTCCCGGTTTAATACCCAGCGCGCTAGATGCCCGCACGCAAGCTTTTCCAGTCTTGACCGCAGCTCAAATCGACCGCGTTCTGCCGCTCGGCAAAGTCCGAAAAGTGCAGAAGGGCGAAGTCCTGTTTGAGCCTGGTGACACGAATGTCCCATTTTTCGTACTGCTTTCGGGCGGTATGGAGATCGTGCAGCCTGATCTTACGGGCGAGCGCCCCATTGCAACCCACAGCCGAGGCGAGTTTACCGGCGAGATGACCATGATCTCCGGGCACCGCTGCCTTGTCCTCGCTCGGACCACAGAACCTGGCGAATTCCTGGAACTGACTGGCGATGGATTGCGCTCGCTTATCGCGAAGGATGCTGAACTGAGCGAGATCTTCATGAGAGCTTTCATACTGAGGCGGCTTGAGCTGATCAGGCGCGGGCAGGGCAACTTCATTCTGATGGGATCGCGTCACTCGGCCAAAACACTGGAGCTACGCGAGTTTCTAAGCCGGAATGGACATCCCTACACGTATGTGGATCTTGACACAGACAGGACATCGCAGGAACTTTTGGACCGTTTTGAGATAAAGCTCGATGAAATCCCCGTGGTCATTTGTAATAAGGACGGCGTCTTGCGCAACCCGACCGTCCAAAAATTGGCGGACGGTCTCGGATTCAACAGCGGTATCGACGAATCGCAGCTCCGCGATTTGATTATTGTCGGCGCCGGACCATCCGGTTTGGCAGCCGCTGTTTACGCAGCTTCCGAAGGCCTGGACACGCTCGTAATCGAGATTGCCTCTCCCGGCGGACAGGCAGGATCAAGCTCGAAGATTGAAAATTACCTTGGTTTTCCGACTGGAGTTTCCGGGCTGGAACTGGCGACACGGGCTATTGCTCAAGCAGAGAAATTCGGAGCCAAAATGATGCTTGCGCATGGCGTAGCCCGGCTCGATTGCGACAGGCGTCCCTATAAGGTGGTGCTCGACAATGGCAACAGGCTCGCAGCACGCTCAATTGTCATATCTACTGGGGCGCAGTACAACAAACCGCGAATTCCCAATCTCGGGAAGTTTGAGGGGCAAGGCATCTACTACGGCGCGACATATATGGAGTCTCAGTTGTGCGAACAAGAGGATATCGTTGTGGTTGGTGGAGGAAATTCTGCTGGACAAGCCGCAGTCTTCCTTTCGCAGACCGCAAGTAAGGTACACATGCTGGTGCGGTCAGGTCAGTTGTCAGACACAATGTCACGCTACTTGATCCGACGCATCGAAGAGAACCCCGCAATCGAACTGCACTTCAAAACCGAAATCGTGGATCTCGAAGGCGATGCGCACTTGGAGCGTGTCACCTGGCGTTCCAACACCAGTGGAGAGACTTCTACCAGTGAAATCCGCCACGTGTTCATAATGGCGGGGGCCTCCCCCAGGACCAATTGGCTGAGTGGTTGCCTTGCCCTTGATAATAAGGGCTTCATCCTCACAGGGCGGGATCTGGATGCTGCGACGGAGACCCCGGTTTGGCCGCTGGCCCGTCCTCCACAAATGCTGGAAACGAGCCTGCCCGGGGTTTTTGCAGTGGGGGACGTTCGGTCGGGCAATGTGAAGCGCGTGGCCGCCGCCGTGGGCGAAGGATCGATCGCCATTAGTCTTGTTCATCGCGCCTTGGCGGAGCTCTAGAGAGAAAGCGGCTGCGAACCGCCTACCCCCGCCGCTGGCTTTCGCGTTTTGCAAAGCACTCCCACTCACGAGGCAGGCGATCTCAATTAACACGTATTTGCCAAGGATTTGATTTCGTACAGATGCTACGAAATGGACCCCTCATTGAGATAAAGGGTTTGGGCTTTGAAAGCCCGTCCGAAAAAACACCAATTGGACTGAATGGACCGAGAGTCGGCGTTGGAGCAGTTGAAGAGGTCGCTATAACTGGATGATGATACGATGGATGGACTGTTTTCCTGTAGCTCGGCTTGAATAGAGCGACTGCCCATGCGATAGAGGGTCAACGCCATCAAAATGACACTCGTGCTCGCCATAAATGATTTAGAATCAATCCAGCCAACGCGCCCGTAGCTCAGTCGGATAGAGCGTCTGCCTTCTAAGCAGAGGGTCGGGGGTTCGATTCCCTCCGGGCGCGCCATTTCATTGAATTGAAGAAAGTAAAAAGCATCGCTCTTCACCGTTGACCCTCGAGCAGTACTCGCGCGAGGTGATCGCAGGAAAAAAGAGGGCGGTATTTCAGGAGTGTTGCGAGAAGCTGCGCACTGATCTGGCGATGCTTCGAGAAATTCTTGGAAACTCGAAGAACGCCTCCACTCGATACGATGAAGCACTGTCGAATATAGGCTGCGAACCGCCTGCTGAGGGTGAGTTTTCGGGGATCGGGTCAACGCATCGAGGACGCCTGCAACGACGTACGGCTCAGACCATAGGATTAGTAGAGCACGCGAGGGCTTGACCCTCGTTCTGAGGCGCCTCAAGGTAGACGGATCAGACGTCCAAACGTCACTTAGACTTGTGCGGCAGACTTGGGACGACGCGATTCCTTCACGTAGCGTTCCTCGGCCGCTCGCACTGGTCCATAACCCTCTCGATAGGGTCACATACATCTCTGTGACGTTGTCTGAGACAACCGTCGAAGATCCAGATTCGATACGAGAGAAACGTTCTTCATGGCTTGAGCACCTATCCGCGGCTGAAGTTTCGATCAGCAGCATGATTACGCTGCTCAAGTCTTGGGCGAGTTTCGACGCCCAAACAAGGACAGCTGAAATGATCTTCTACTCTAAAAGAACGCCCCGCAATGAGGGTTTGCAGGCGATAACATCGTTCTCAGGGGGGATAAGCTTTGCAGCGCGGGATGAAGCTCGAGGCACCCTGCCCTTCATTTAGAGGGCGGCGCTTTTCGGTCCCGCTTGGCCAGGTAGCGCGGGTTCAACCGTCCTCGCTCAACCCCGCCAATCATGAAACTCAATGGGGCCACGGTTGCCGCGGACGCATTGGGCAATTTGGGCCAATTCCTTTCTCTACACAGGAAAAGATTTGCACAGTCTGTGAAACGTCGAAGGGCATCCCCTAGATAGCGAAGAAGATAGCTCCATGCGCGTTTGGATTGTTACTTGCCCCGTCACGTAGCTTTCCGTTCTGTCCTGGTGTCAGACGCACGGCCCAGGGTTTCCTTCCCTGACCAACCCGGCGTCACTTTTAAAGTACTAATATGGTGAATTGCCGAAAATTCGTGCGGCATCTGGAATTGGAGGTTGCCGGGCGGAGTGTTGATTAACTCTTTGACGCGAGAGTTATATCAATCCAACCCTGACTGTCGCCTTATAGGGCAAAAGGAGGTTTTCGCCATGGCTTTCTGGACCATCCCGAACAAGATTGAGTCTGACCTCCAATTCGAATGGCTGATCTGCCTCGCGAGCACCCTTCAGGCCTCCGAGCGCCCCCACCAGGCCAAAGCCAGTCAGTTAAAGCTTCCCACGCAGTTTCGCCGAACCAGTCACCGAAAATTCTTTGAGCGGGAATGGAAGAAAGCGGTCAGTTTTGCGCGGATTAGCTGTAATCCATTCTGCTTGCGTTAGAATTCACGGCGCATCGGGGGTGGTTCAGCTGGGAGAAGATTGGCCGGTGGCACCAAGGGATGGCGAGTTCAGCCTCCGTCGCTCGCGCTAAATTATTTTGGAGGGCCAGAAACCTACGCTTGGTTTACGAGTGCAGGGAGCCAAGCGGCAATTTCATGCCCTGCTCGGGAAATAGGTTGCACAATGCTGGACAAGCCAAAAGGCCTTCCCGTAGATAGCGAAGAACATATTTTCTTGTGAGTTTGGTTTGTCTTTTGCACTATCGGGTGAATATACGCTCTGTTCCTCTGTCGCACCCCCGACCCCGGGTTTTTCTCCCCTGACAAACCCGGGGTCATTCTTTTTCATTGACCGACTTCCGGCCTGCGAGTGTCGCCAACGCGCCAGCCGCCTAGGCCAAAGCGGTCCCATGGCGACGCAAGCCAACCTGCCTAGGCGGGACGGAGCATAAAACGCACGCCCGGCGGAGATCGCACCGATTCCCGTGACCTAAGGAAACTACGCGTGACGTCAGGAACTGGAAGAAGCCGTGCGAGGAAAGACCTGCCAGTAAGCGGGCGAATGGCGGCCCCACAGCGGCCCCACAGCGATTGACTCTCTAACCTATGGGTTGTACTATCCAGGAACCCGAGCGTCCCCTCGGAGGGCCAGAGGGGTGCTCGTGCCAACTCCGCTCAAATCGTCAACCATTGAGGACGACTTGGCATTGGAGTGGCTGCTGTGCCTCGCTAGTACGGTCGAAGCGTCCAAGCGTTTACGGTTGACCGAGGTTTCTGAAGCACCGCGACACGAGGAATTTCGCACAACGGATACCGAAACCCCGTTAAGACGAAGGGCAAGAAGGCAATCAATCCTGCCGGGAGAGTAATTTAATCCCTGCCAGGCCCGATCAGGGCAGGCCTCACACCTTGCTTGACTTGAAGCACTTCGCTTTCACCCCCCGCGGGGATGAAAGGCTCAGGATAAGTGTTCAGCGTAAGAGCAGAGCCCACACGATTCTCTTTGGAACTGCCGGCCCATTGAAGGGAGCAACCTCAGCCTCCCTAGTAGCGCGAGTGGGACTGTCTTGATTCGTCTACAAAATGTTTGGCGCGTTTTTCGGACTTTGGCTGCGACCACGCGTCGCCTACCCCGGTTCTTGGGCCTGATTGCATCTTGCTTCTGGGTCCGGAAGCGTGAGTCTACGTATTTATTTGTTTGTATCTACAGCCTTTGCTGTATTGAACAGTGCATACGCGAGGAGTAGCTTGAAAGCCTCCGAGGTAACCTAACCCCCCGCTGAGTGCTCCGGGGCCTAGCCACTGTTCTGGAGCACTCTGCGATTGGCAAAAAACAATTCAGATTCAATACAGGGTCTGACGCCCGACAAAACATTCGTCGGTGTTTATTATCGGCGTACAGAACTCACTGTATGGCATCTTATACGCTGTTGTGGCATAAGTTGAGAATCGGCGCACGCATTCTGGGAATTAAAGAAAGAATATGACCGCTCGTCTTCTAATCGTGGATGACCATGAAGTTGTTCGGAGTGGTGTGCGAAAGCTGTTTACCAATGGCGGTTCACTGGAGGTCTGCGGCGAAGCCAAGGATGGTATGGAAGCAATTCGCATGGTCCCGGAACTGGCCCCTGACGTTGTGCTTCTGGATTTAAGTATGCCGGGAATGAATGGATTTGAAACCGCTGAAAAAATACGGCACATCGCACCATCGATCAGAATTGTATTTTTCAGCATCCATGAAATACCCTCAACAGCCCGATTGGTTGGCGCGGACGCGTTCGTCTCGAAATCCGCTACCCTGCAAGAACTAGCCTTCACGGTCCATGCTGTACTGCGCTCGAGCAAACCTTCTTAAGCCTCTCCTTGCGGCTCCGATCAGGCGCTCCGGTCATGCGCTGGGGTGCGTTTCACTCTTAATTTGAGTGCGGTGCATGATCCGCCGCGCAGTTTGGTCAAAGGAATCACGCCGGTGCATGGTGCACCGGTTGTCCCAGAGGACGAGGTCGCCCACACGCCATTCGTTGCGCCAGGCGAATTCCTCACGGGTCGCGCAGGACCACAATTGGTCGAGGAGCGATTCGGAATCCGGAAGCGATAGGCCGTCAATGTAGGCGTTGCGCCTGCGCCCCAGGTAAAGCACGCGCCGCTTGGTTTCCGGGTGCGTGCAGACGAGAGGATGAAAGGCTCCACGAGATGTAATGGGGTTGTCGGCCGCTGTGACGCCTTGCCGGACGTACCCGCCGCTGTTGTAGGTTCCATCATGCTTCAGCACCAAACGTTCGGTGCGGCGTTTTAGTTCCTCTGGCAACAATTCGTAGGCGCGATACATGTTGCAGAAATAGGTGTTGCCCCCCGCCGGGGGAACTTCCAGAGCGTAGAGGATGCTGGCCTTCGGCGGATCCGGTAAGTACGACATGTCGGTGTGCCAAGCGGCTTCGCCGGCACCCAGGCTGCCAATTGGTTCACCGTTTTTTATAACGTTTGACACGACGTAAATCTCCGGATGCCCTTCCACGAAGCGGCGCCCGGATTCTTGGACCGGAGCCCAATCCAGCTCCCCGAACTTTTGGCTGAACGCAATCAGGTCGTCGTCCGTCAATATCTGTCCACGGAAGAGGAGAACCGAGTGGTCCAGCCAAGCTCGATAGATGCTGGCAAAATCATCATTGCCGATCGTTCGCAGATCCACGCCCTCAATTTCGGCTCCGAACGCGTGTCGTGCTGGAACGACGTTCATGCGCGAACGTCTGGTGGTTCCCGATGATTCTGCCAGCATGGATGGACTCCCTCCCCTTCGTAGTCTCTCACGAATATTAGGCTCCAAGATTATCCATGTTCAGGCGGGGTCCGGTCGCGGAGGCGGCATCCGCCTGCGCCAAAGCGCTCGGGGGATGGCGCAAGCCGGCAAAGCACGCAAGAATCGCAGGCGGGCGAGGCGTTTGATGCCTAGGGTGGCGACGCATGCACAGTGCATCGAAAAGGGATGTAACCCTCCGCTGCCCTCATACATCTACCTGAATGGCTATCTCCGAGCGGGCGGTACCCCCTTCAGGATTCCGGCCTTTACCAGGTCAGATTCATTCCCGCCGGGAGCCACATACTAAAACTGGGAGGATTTTCCATCATGAACGTACGTGTACGCTCGCGTTTCATCACTGCTCTAGTAGCAACAGGAATGGCGTTGCCGATTTGGGTGACGGCTGCATCAGACTCACTGCATAAAACAATTCACCTCGGTCAAACCTCGACGGTGGCAGGAAAAACGCTCCAGGAGGGTGACTACGACTTGATGGTCAGCGGGAACCAAGCCAAGTTCGCGAGTAAGGGTAAAGTGGTTGCCGAGGTGCCCTGCACATGGAAGACCTTGGATGCCAAGGCAGAGCATGACCTGGTGCTCACAAGTGGTGGCGTGGTAACCGAAATCGAGTTCCAAGGCAAGACGCAGGCAATAGATTTCTAGGGGTCCGCAGCGTTGGAAGTTCACCGGGCGGTCACGCGTAGGGATTATTACACCCCAGAATTTGCGTCACGCGTGAACGTGGAGCGGTTCTCTTTCGCGTGAATCGGGCGGGGAGTCTCGGACGCTTGGGGCCGAATCTAGGCACGAGATTCCTTGCCCGGCTCGCAACAGCGCACCCGTAGCTCCTATCATTTTTCGGGCACTCAATATCGCAACTCAATGCCTGGAAGGGCTTCGCCTGGTTCCCTAATTGTGTATCGTTGCACCCAAGGCGTTGTTCTCGGAAACTGTCGAACCTCGTTAGAATTGTCCCCCTTTTGTTTTGGTTCTTCTTTTCATGTTCGCCTCGGCCAAGGTCCGGAAGCACGGCAAATCTCACTAGCTCGTGCGATGGATTTTCAGCGTGTGAACCAGCATCTTGGAGGGTCGCAACGCCTCCAGTTCCAACTCGACGTAGTGATCTTCCGTCACTTGCCGCAGACTGTAGGCGCCCGGTTCAGACTCGATGTTCTCGTGGCCCGCGAGTGGCTGCAAGAATTCGCGGGCGTCATGAATCGAAGGCCGCTCCTTGGTCTGGGGCCGCGCGAGCGCTTCCACCACGTAGCTGCGGAGGAGTTTTGGCCAATAGCGCTCAAACAGGGTTGCGGAAGCGAAGGCGTCGCTCCATGCCAGCTCTCCGCCGTAGGCCACGACGACTCCCACCACGGATTCCCCCTTCACGTTTGCGGTGGCGCGGGCAAAGCGTCGTCGCAACTCTTCGGCGAACGGCTCGACGGAGTTCTCCACGCGGGAAGACTGGTAGATTCCCTTGTAAGATTGGGTTGGCGCTTCCGATGCGACGACGCGACCCAGCGCTTGAGAAGACAGAGAAGGTGGTGCGGGCAGCGCGGCTGATGTGGGAGACCCGCTGCCCGCGCCGACTCCGGCTGATGTAGTTCCGTTGCGCACGGCTTCCCACACTTTGCTCTGCTGGTGATCCGCTGCGGCCTTTTCGCGCACGCTCGGGTGAACCATGAGTTTCGCCGCGGAAAATTGGGCGCCGGATGACCAGCGGCCTTGTTCGACGCAAAACACATCGAGGGGCAGTGGTTCGGCGCCCGGAGGGACGATGCGATCCTTAGAAATGATGCGGTCTTGCTTGCCGCCGCTTACCAGTTCCCCCGCCAGGAGGATGAGAGGCTTTGAACCACGGTTAATCAGCACGAGTTGATTGACTGTTGCGCCGCTCTGTACGGGAATGGCGTACGGCCGCCCGTCACGAGAGCGCCGAATGGCATCGCCTCCGCTTTCGGAGACAACAGCGTCGCCGGACCCTAACGCCTCATCGAGGGCGGCAAAGCCGGAGGTGTCTGCCGTTCTGGTGGCTAAGATGGGAAATACGGTCAAATTTTCGTACGTGACGGCATCGCCAAGCCGCCACTCGGCTGCAATGGAATGGTCGGGTTTCTGGCCACCCGTGGCCAAGACCGCGGCCAAACAACCGCTCAGCAAGACGATGCATTTCAGGCCCCAAATAGACTGATCTTTTCGATTCATGACATTCTTCCTCCCCTCAATCGTGTTAGACACCATCTTCCGTGGAAGAGGTCCTGCATCTTTGAACGATCCTGTGAAGTTTTCTTGCAGTGTTAAAATTGCGCCGAGACGAATTCGATGGCCTTCGGCTTGGCTGCGATAGAGCAGGGCTTCTCGTTGACGCTGACCAACTGTCAATCTCCCGAAACCCGCGTATAATGCCTGCGGGTCGCAGGTCACGAGGAGGAAATGTCAATGGACAATCCACGAGAAGAGGAAAATCCCGAAATGAAAACGATGGTGGAGCGCCGCGATTTTCTGGGCGGGGCGGCGACGCTGGCGGGAACTTCACTCCTGGGACTCGGCTTAGCAGCCAGCGCTGCAGGAGCTGATGCGACATTAGATCGAATGCCCGTGATTCCGGCGGATAAGCTGACGGACGTCCAAAAGAAGGCCATGGAGGAGGTCATCGCGGGCCCGCGTGGAGCTTTCGTGGGGCCATTCGTGCCGCTGCTCCGCAGCCCTGATTTCATGAGCCGGTTGCAGAAGGTGGGGGAGTATCTCCGGTACAACACGAAGCTTGGAGCGAACATCAGCGAGTTTGTCATTCTCATCGCCGCGCGGCAATGGACACAACAGTTTGAATGGGATGCGCATAACTCGCTGGCTCTGAAGGCCGGCGTGAAGCCGGAGACCATCGCCGCGGTTGCCGAGGGACGCCGCCCTGGTGGGATGACCGCGGATGAAGAGACCGCCTATGATTTCTGCACCGAGCTGCACCACAACCGTTGCGTGAGCGACGGCGCGTACTCGCGCGTTGTAAGCAGGTTTGGCGAGCAGGGCGTGATCGATATGGTTGGCCTGTGCGGCTACTACACTCTGCTCGGGATGATCATGAATGTGGCGCGGACGCCTCTGCCGGGCGGAAAAACGCCTCCGCTCGCCTCCTTCCCTCATTAGTGGAAAGCGGAAAATCATCCGGACTGGTTCGCGCGATTGGACGATGGTCGCTCACAGCGCTTGTAGTCAACTCCATCGTTGGAAGCGGAATTTTTGGCCTCCCATCTTTGGCGGCGGGCTACGTCGGCCAATGGAGCCCTCTCGCTTTTCTCCTCGCCGCCGCAGTAGTTGCAGTCATCATGGCCTGCTTTGCCGAAGTTGCTTCTCGATTCGGCGAGTCCGGCGGACCGTATTTGTACACGCGCGTAGCCTTCGGCAGATTTATCGGCATTGAAATTGGCTGGCTGACGTGGCTTGTACGGCTTACGGCAGGGGCCGCTGGAGCAGACCTCTTCACGAACTACCTTGCGGAGTTCTGGCCGGAGGTCAGCAATCCGGTCATCCGGCTGGCTGTGCTGACAATTCTGATCGGCTTTTTAGCGGTTGTGAATTATCGCGGTGTGAAATCCGGCGCGGCCGTGAGCAACGCGTTTGCAGTGGCTAAGCTGCTGCCGCTGTTTTCGTTTGTGATTGCCGGGGGAATATTCCTTCTGCAGACGCATCCAGCGGTTCGGAGCGCAACGCCGAGCGGCGCTCCGGCGCCCTTGCGAAACTGGGTCGAAGTGGTGCTCGTACTGATGTTCGCGTATGGCGGATTCGAGGGAGCCGTCGTTCCGATGGCGGAAGCGAAGAATCCCTGGCGCGACGCACCATTCGCACTTGGCACTGCCCTTGCCACTGTGGCCGTCCTTTATTGCGCGATTCAGTATGTTGTAATTGCCGCCCTTCCCGTCGCTGCCGAGACGGACCGCCCCCTGGCCGTGGCGGGGCGTCAGATGTGGGGACCGCCGGGCGCGATGCTGATCGCCGTTGGAGCATTGATTTCCGTCTACGGCAACCTGAGCGCGCATATGCTGAACACACCGCGCATGACATTCGCTTTGGGAGAGCGCGGCGATGCGCCCTCCCTTTTTTCGCGGATTCATCCGAGATTTCGCACGCCGCACGTCTCCATCCTCTTCTTCGCGGCGAGTGTTTGGGGTTTGGCGGTTCTGGGAAATTTTAAATGGAATGTGCTGATCTCGTCCGCCGGACGGCTGTTTGGATACGGGTTTGTGTGCGCCGCGCTGCCCGTGCTGCGCCGTAAGTGTCCGGACGCGGCCGCCTACCGGCTTCCCGCGGGAAATTTCTTTGCAGCGCTTGGAATCCTATTGATGCTCGCGCTCGTCTCCCGCATGCAGCTTGGCGGGTGGATCGTCATCCTCGTGACGATGGCCATTGCATTCGTGAATTGGCTTTGGGCGCGAAACCGACAGAATGACGGGCGGGGGGCAACTGATTAGGGGCTTGAATCGATCGACTCGATTATTCTGGAGCCGCAAACCTCGCGAGGTGCACAAACAGGCGCGGCTTGCAGGGGCCGACCCTAAGTCGCAACTTTCTTTTCATGGATCGGAGCTGTGATTTTGGGTGGAGTGTTCCATAGTCCGCCAATTAGTATGCAGACCGGCGGTAGGAGAACACTCGCTAAGTTGCTTACGATGTAGGGGGCATACCTCGAATCGCCAATCGCATCCACGACAAGGCTGCTCACAATCCATGGAAGCCTCCTAAGATTCCAGAGCAGCACGGATGCAGTGAATATGAGCACCATCGCTGTCTGATGTTCACGATGGGAGCGGCCCACAATCCAGCCGATCGCCGCCGAGACAGAGAGCCAGATGATCCACCAAGCAAACCCGGAATAGGGTCCAAATTTGAAGGCTAGGGGTAGTTCTTGTGCGAAGGGAATCAACAGCTTATACACCCACGGGCCGATGAACAGCCCGTACAGGTACCAAACCGCCCAGCCCGTGGCCACGGCCCTCACAGCGAGCAGCTTGTGTGCGCTTATTTCCTTCCAAAAAGATACGGCGATCGTCATCAGCACTTGCCTCCAATACCAAGCGCCTGAACGACCACTCCGATATTCCTCCATCAGATCGCCCTTGAGGGAGTCATTACTAGGGCCGGAACTGAGGTGCTCCAGCAACCAAGTTGCCGTGGTCGGCGGCTGCGCGGATCTCATGATGCGCCCCCTTCCAATTGCGGTAGGCGGTGCCACAGCTTCTTCAGCGCTCGCTGTGTTACGCGAACTTCCCGCAATCCCTTCGCTGTGACGCGGAAGTACTTCTTTGCTCTCCCGCCGCGCTCAGGCGTCGGCTCGCCCAGTTCGGAAGTAACCAGGCTCTTTTCTTCGAGTCGCTCCAACGTGGCGTACACGCTGCCAAGCGCCACTTCGCGCCCACTTCTTCCTTCAATTTCTCTTGAAATCGGCACTCCGTAGGCGCCCTCCCCCAGCCGGATCAACGCCAGGATCACCATCAGTTCAAAGCTCCCGAGATAGTCTCGTTTGGCCATTTCTTCTATAATAGTGAAGAAATAGAACTTTTGCAACCCGCCAGTGTTGATTTTCTAGAGGAATGAAAGGGGTGGGCACACGTGTTGCCCCTGCGCAGATTCGTCCTGTTGTAACTGTTGATTGTAATTCGACCGCCGACTGGTTCCGTTACTTTGCTTCTTCCGCAACGGCCTCTAAGGCATCGCCGATCAGGCAGGCTGGCTTCCACTCATCGAGAAACACCGCGCCCAGTTTTTTATAAAAGTCGATCGCTGGAGTATTCCAGTCCAGGACTTCCCAGCGCATGCAGAAGTAACGCTCTTTCCAGGCGATGCCGGCCACATGCGCGAGCAGCGCTTTTCCGATGCCGTGCTTGCGGAAGTCAGGGCGGACATAAAGATCGTCAAGAAACAATCCCGCGCGCCCTTGAAACGTGGAAAAAAACTCGAAGAACACGGCATATCCGGCGGTTTGCCCGTCCCAGTCCGCAATGACGGCGCGAAATTTCGGGGCGGCCCCAAACCCATCGCGAGTGATGTCGTCTACGGTCACACCAGCTTCGTGCGCCAGGTGCTCAAACTCCGCGAGTTCATGGATCAATGTGGTGAGCAGGGACGCATCATCGACAGTGGCAGGGCGAATCGAAAGCATCGGCAAGCTCCAGGATAGAGTTATTGCAAGAAGGTGATTATAGGCCAGTGTGAGGTTGGCTGTCGCCATCAACCCTGCGGAAAAAATGTTCCAAGGATTCAAGTGTGTTCAGGAAGCGTCGTCTAATCGAAATCCCCATTTGGCCGAGTGCGGCTTCCCCCCTTACTTGGAAAATCGACTGGAAAATGTGATTATCACAAGAGAATGACTTGAACGATTCTCTCCCCCTACCCTTGGCCACTTGGCTTCCCTGGCTGATGGGGCCGAATCGCGCAGCGGAAAGGCTTTCTATGACTCGCAGTGTGAGATCACTCTCGTTGGCATGCATAGCGTTTATAGGTATTGCATCCGTTCAAGCGCAGGCCCCGGCCAAACATGCGATGACGTTCGACGATTTGATGGCGATGCAGCGCGTCAGCGAGCCGCAGATTTCGCCCGATGGACGCGCGGTGGCCTACACGGTGGGGACGGCGGATATGGATTCGAACCGCGTCGCTCGCAACATTTGGGTGATTTCCACGGCGCCGGGGAGCCAGCCGCGCCAACTAACGCAGAGCGGGCACGACACGAGGCCTCAGTGGTCGCCGGACGGAAAGAAAATCGCATTCCTCTCCAGCCGCGAAGGCGCCTCGCAAATTTACGTGATGGCCGCGCAAGGCGGAAATGCGAAAAAGATCACTTTCCTCTCGGCGGGCGCGGACAACGAAAAATGGTCGCCCGACGGGCGATCCATCGCCTTTACCTCGACCGTCTTCCCCGACTGCGCGGATGACGCCTGCAACCATTCGCGCGATGAGGCCGCCGAAAAAAGCAAGGTGAAAGCGCGTGCGTACGATCATTTGCTGTATCGCCACTGGACCCACTGGAGCGACGGCAAACGCAGCCATCTTTTTGTGGTCGCGGCAAACGGAGGCTCCCCTCGCGATGTGACGGCGCGCGCCGACTACGATGTGCCCCCTGATGAGCGTGGCGACGCCAACGATTTCTCTTTTTCTCCCGACAGCAAGGAACTGTGCTTCACCGCGGTGACCGATCGCCCTGAAGCGATCAGCACGAACGGCGATCTCTTCGTGGCGCCGGTGGACGGCGGCGAACCCAAACGCATCACGACCAATCCCGGTTTCGACGGCCATCCCGCATACTCGCCCGATGGACGCCTCATCGCTTATCACTCTCAGAAAACGGCGGAGTATGAGAGCGACCGTTGGCGCTTGATGCTTTACGACCGCGCCGGTGGAAAACACACTGAATTGGCCGAATCTTTTGACCGCAGCGTGGATGAAATCGTTTGGTCCGCGGACAGCAAGCGAATTTACTTCACCGCAGAGAATGAGGGAGAGAAGCCGCTCTACGAAATCGGCGCCGCCGCGGGCAGCGTGCCGCGTGAAATCCTGAAAGAAACCTTTAACGAAGCGCTTTCTGTTTCCGCGGACGGCAGCGTGTTTGCGTTCCTGCGTTCGAGCCTGACGATGCCCGCGGAGATAGTTACTTCTCGCTCCGACGGCAGCGGCGCGGAACAGCTCTCGCATCACAATGCGGCGCGCCTGGCCGCGCTCGATATGAATCCGCCCGAGTCTTTCTGGTTTGAAGGCGCGGGCGGCACGCGCATACACGGAATGATGATTCGCCCTCCGCATTTCGACGCCTCGAAGAAGTACCCGGTGCTCTTGCTGATTCATGGCGGACCGCAGGGCCTGTGGACCGATTCGTGGGGTTATCGCTGGAACGAGGAATTATTTGCCGCGCCGGGCTACGTCGCCGTGATGATCAACCCGCGGGGGTCTACAGGTTACGGACAGAAATTCACCGACGAAATCACGGACGACTGGGGCGGTAAGGTCTACGAAGATCTGATGAAGGGCACGGACTTCGTGCTCGCAAAATATCCGTTTGTGGACCCAAGCCGGGTGGCTGCGGCGGGCGGCTCGTACGGCGGCTACATGATCAACTGGATCGCGACGCATACGGGGCGCTTCAAGGCCCTCATCAGCCACGCGGGTGTGTACGACAAACCGGGAATGTACGGAGCCACGGAAGAACTCTGGTTCGAAGAGCACGACATGGCGGGAACGCCGTGGACCAACCCCGAAAGCTATCACAAGTGGTCGCCGAGCACGTATGCCGGTGACCTGAATAAATACAAGACGCCCACATTGCTGATTTGTGGTGAGCTCGACTACCGCGTGCCCTACACGCAGAGCCTCGAGTTTTTTACGGCATTGCAGCGGCAAAACGTGCCGTCAAAACTCATGGTCTACCCTGACGAGGGCCATTGGATTCTGAAGCCGCAGAACAGCCAGCTCTGGTATAAGTCGTTTTCGGATTGGCTTGCCGCCTACTTAGAGTGACCCCCGAGTGCCGGCTCGCGCCTCCTGTTTGTGGATTTTGTTAGGCTTGGGAGCGCGTGTCAGAACCACAATTTGCGACGGTATGTGTCGCACCTACGGTGCTCAGAATTTCTTTGGCTACCGTTCCCAGCCCCTCCGGGCTGGGCTACGTTGTGGCGCGCCTCCGGCGCTCCGGTTTTGTCGCGGTCGATCTCGAATCCTCTAGCCCTAACTCGCGACTTGCAATCAGCAACTCGTGGTTCGTAGTTTCTGATTTGTGAATCGCAAGGCAGCGCAGTAGGCGCGGAAGACTGTAGCCCAGTGCGTGAACACTGGGTAAGCGAGAATGGAAGATCCCAAGCGCCTTAGGTGCAGCACAAGGTTTGATGGCTAGTGCCGCGACCTACAAAGGTTCTCTGGTTTTCGTTTAGATTTTCATGCTCCGGCTGCACGCGCACCGCGGGCGTATTTTCTGACGGCGCTCTCTATTCCGGGCATGGCATTCTTCAAGTCTTCAAGGTTCATCGCGGGACGAACCTCGACTTTAGCGTTGAACGCCAGAAACCACGGCTCGGCTACAGCCGGAATCTGTGACGTGCTTTCCAGATTGAAGAAAATGAACCCGGTTCTCGCGCCATTATCCTCGGCAAAGTAGGCAGCCTCGGGCTTCAAATCACTCAGGATCGAGTTGATGGTTGGTCCCAGCGTTCCCTCGGCAATCGCGGCGTTTCCCTCCGCGACGGGAATGGAAACTTTCAAAAGACAACGCATGTTGCGCCTCCTGAAGAGCGGGCCGAATGTACTGCCGCAATCGGGGACTGTCAAGCAACGTGACTAGCGCGGATACGAGGAGTTAATCTGACTTCCACGCGCCGAGAAGCCTGCGAACATAAACAGCCTGGCCGAGGTGATACGCGTTGTGATCGGCGACGAGGAGAGCTTCGCGAAGAATTGTTTGTCCCGTGCTGTGCGGAATTCGGGCGAAGAGATCTGTCTTCGGATTCGCCACCAACTTTTTCATGAGCGCCAGGTCGCGGGCAAAAAGTTTCAGACTTTTCTCCCACGCTTTCGCACTCGGGGGTTCAGGAGCTTCAGGCCAGTACCCGGCAGGCCATTCCGGAGACACGTGTTTCGCATCACGCGAGAATTCGAGAATATCCCACTGCGCGATTCGCAGGTGCTCCAGCAATTCCCACAAAGAATGCGGCATGCCGCTGGGACGGACTCCGCGAAGCTTTGGAGATATCCCGGAAAACGCGGCTTTCCAATCGAGATGCGCGTTGCGACCCGATAGCAGACTCGTGAGATGCTCTCGCAACAATTTTTCCTTCACGGAGTTCTTCCGCCCTTCACTGCGCATCAATTCGCGTTCTGATTTCCCGCAATTGGGCGCGCGGGCTCCCTCATCATGCACGCGCTTAGCTGAGAGGTTCCTCCCCAGGCCTGGAGCAACTTCTCCGACTCAGCATTGATCTCTTCGATCGGCCTGGGCCGGCCATTCCCGGATCCCGGGAAAACAAGAAACAAAATACCTCTCCGCGCTCCGCCATTGCGGGCGTCGGACCGGATTCCGAGATTTTCGGCCAGCGCCATCGAGCCTTCGCCAATTCTGTCGGATGGCCCCACGTCACCAAAGATTGCGTAGGAGCTCTTGCCGTTTCGCTGATTGAAAGCAACCGCGAAGTCTCCGGGGCGCGCGCCAATCTGCCGCGCCATCGCGCCCGGCAGCACAATGAAAGGGATCTTCGACGCATCGACGTAGCGGGTGGGATCATTCACGGCCTTGGTTCGATCGGCCAGCGCTGTCGCGGAAACGTAATAGCCGGGAAAAGGATCGTCCGGGCCCTGTACGAAGGGTTCCCCATCCGCATCCTTGGCCAGTCCATACCAATTCCCCGGTGACCCGGCGTTCGAGAGATCATCAAGGCCTATGTTTTCGGGATGATAGGCATTCGGGGCACCATCGGCGTCGATGGTCATCCCAGCTTCATAAAAGAAGGCAGTGTCGCCAGGCACGTGCCAGATCGGGATTTCGCGTTCTTCCTCTCCTTCATGATTCATCTGGAAACTCAAAATCTGTTCGTTGAAACAGCTGGCAGATGGAGCTTGCCCAACACTCGACCCATCCCCTTCAAGTGTACATTTACTTAGCGCTGCTTCCTTTTGTTGAAGGATGGTTAGGTCCTGTTGCAGATCAACGGGCAGGGGAGCAGCGCCATTGGTGTGCGGTGCGTCGCTGGAATCTGTTGGCGCTGCAAGGGCGCCCCGGTCGCGTTCCACATTTCGCACAGCCTCGCGAGCGGCGTCAAAATAAATGCTGCAATTCTGCGCGGGATTTGGGGCGCCTTGATTTCCCTTCGGTGCGGGTAATGACGAAGTCTGTTGCGCCCTTGCAAAGATCGATGAACACAGAAATATTCCTGCCATAAAAATACGAACAATGCGCTGCATGGCCCCTTGCCTCCACCTGATCTGTGCTGCAAACAGCTCGCCGGGAAAGACGGTTCGTTCGCACTTTTCGTTCCTTCACGCCTCTATTGTAGACGACTCCGCCGGATCGTGTGTTTCAGATTAATTAAACTCACCTGAAAGTTGCGGCAATTTGGCACGATCGACCTCGGCCAGCCAACAACGTCACATTCCCGATAGAAGGAAATTCTTTCCCGCCTAGGGAACGAGAACAATCTTGCCAAATGAACCCGGCTCCAGAATTTCTTTGTGGGCGCGGGGAGCCTCGGCGAGCGGAAGCTCTTTCCCGACGACAGGCCTTTGCGTGCCATTCTCCAGACCGGCGAGGATCCCAGCGTGAACCTCTTTTTCGTCACCTTCGGTGATGCCCCATATCGCAAACGCGCGAATCGAGCCCTGGCGCGACATGATGTCGCGCGGCGAAATAGTCACGTCACCGCGGCTGCCGATGACGATAACGCGGCCGTTTGTGGCCAGCAACTTCAAGTCGTGGCCGAGGTTGACGTTAGCGAGCATCTCGAGGATAACGTTAACACCAACCCCGCCCGTCGTTTTCATGATCTGATCTCGATAGTCCGGCTGGGTGTGATTGAAGACGTGGTGCGCGCCTTCGCGCTTGGCCAGTTCGAGGCCTTTCTCGGTACCGGCTGTGCCCAGGACGGTCATGCCCATGGTGCGTGCCATCTGGGCGGCAGCGATTCCCACGCCGCCACTGGCGCCGTGAATTAGCACGGTTTCGCCGGCTCGCGCCATCGCGGAATGATACAACGCGTGGTAAGCGGTGCCATATGGGACCCAAATCCCTGCTCCTTGGGCGAAAGTGATTTTCGCGGGCAGCAGATGAACCTGGCCTTCGATGGTCAGCGCATATTCCGCGTACGCGCCGGTCAGCGTCTTCGCTGTGTACACGCGGTCGCCGGGCTTCACTTTGGTCACGCCTTCGCCAACGGCTTCGACTACGCCGGCAGCGTCAGAGCCGGGCGTGTAAGGCAGAGGCGGCTTGACGGGATAAAGACCATTGCGCATATACGTGTCGTACGGGTTCACTCCCGCAGCGTGGATTCGCACGAGGACCTGCCCAGCGGCGGGGCGCGGAGTCGGAATTTCCTCGAGCTTTAGAACTTCGGGACCGCCAAACTCATGAACCCGAATCACCTTCATCTCGTAGCCTCCGGGACTTTCGACGATTGGATCATTTCACTTCTAGCAGTTTCCAGGAGAAGCGAAAAGACATTTTTCACTTCGCTTGAACGCGAGTCTTCGGCGCGAGCGGTCAAAATGATGGCTCGGGTGTATAGGAAGCGCGTGGCTTCGAAGCGGCATTGTTCGAATCAACCCGGGCGCTTGAAGGCGAGAATCTTGGCCGTAAACGCCTGGACGTGATCGCCGTTTTGGTTGAGCGTAGTGGAACGCACTACCACTACACCTTGGTTGGGTTTGGAGCGCGACTGCACGATGTCAACGATCTCGCTTTCCAACCGCAGCGTGTCGCCAGGACGCGTCGGCTTGGGCCACGCAATTTCACCGCCCAACCCGACCAAACCGCCCGCGAAAGGCAGGCTCCCCACCATAAGACGCATGGTAGCGGCCGCAGTTTGCCAACCGCTCGCCGCCAGTCCTCGGAAGACGCTGCGCTGGGCAGCCGCGTCGTCCAGATGAAACGGCTGCGGGTCGAACTCCGCAGCGAACGCTTTCATCCGATCCTCCTCCATACGATACAAGGCAGAGGTGAAGCGCTGGCCGACGTGCAGATCTTCCAGATATAGCGCCGCGGGCGGTTCGATTTTCTGATCCATTGTGTGTCGCTCCGTTTTCACGGTAGCATAGAAATTAGATTCCACCCCGGAATCTCGCGAATTCTACCCGAGTCCGGGGTGAGACGCCCTGCGTCCCTTCTCAGGTTTGCGTCAGAAGCGGGTCAACTTCACAGAGTCGTTGCCTCAGGTTCCATCGCGCTATCCGTGTTTGGGTCGGCGCGTCTAAGTAAGGGGATTATTTTGCTGGCGCTTCTGGAGGAACCGTACGACACTCTCCGCAGCCGGGGATACTGGCGTATCGCTTGGGTTAAAGCTAAGGATGGGATTGACAGCAGGCCGGGTGAGTTTTTAGAATTAGACTTCGCTCTGTAATTCTACAACTTTGGAACGGTTTTCAAGTAGAATGCGTCTCTCTCAACGAGAATTCCTATGATTACGGTCCAAGGTCTGACGAAAAGGTACGCACATAACACCGCTGTCGACCAAATCTCCTTCGAGGTGCAGAAGGGACAAATCGTCGGCTTTCTAGGGCCTAACGGCGCTGGCAAGACTACGACGATGCGGATGCTGACATGTTTTCTGACGCCCTCGGGCGGCACGGCCACCGTTGCCGGCTTCGATATTCTCGAACAACCATTTGAAGTGAAGAAACGAATCGGCTACTTGCCCGAAACGCCGCCGGTTTACCCCGAGATGCGGATCGTGGAGTACCTGACGTTCGTCGGCCGGCTCAAGGGGCTCACGGGAAGCGATTTGCGCAGTCGAGTCGATTACTCGTGCGAGCGCTGCGCGATTGCTGACGTCAAGGACAAGATCATTGGCAAGCTGTCGAAAGGCTACCGCCAGCGCGTGGGCCTGGCACAGGCCATCATTCACAACCCCGATGTGCTGATCCTCGACGAACCGACGGCAGGTCTCGATCCCAAACAGATTAATGAAACGAGGGACCTAATCAAGAGTCTTGCCGGCGACCACACCATCATCCTCAGCACGCACATCCTTCCCGAAGTTAGCCAGACGTGCGAGCAAGTCATCATCATCAACAAAGGAAAGGTTGTAGCAACGGACTCAGTCAGCAACCTGCAGGGCCGCGCCCGCTCCGGCGAATCGGTGCTGCTGGAAATCGGCGGCCGCAATGGCAGTCTTGACCCAAACGCGGTGCAGCGCAAGCTCGAGCAGGTTGCCGGCGTTACCCGCGTGGCGTTTAAGGAAGACGGCCAGAGGCGCGCTGTCTTTGAGGTGGAAGGCAGGAAGGACCGTTCCCTGCGGGGCGATCTGGCGCGCGCCGTGGTCGAGTCCGGCTGGGACCTGAACGAACTCCGTGCCGCGTCCATGAGCCTGGAAGAAGTCTTTCTCCAGCTTACCGGAGAAGAAACGCCCGCTGAAATGGCGGAAGTCGCCGCAGGGGAACAAAGCTGATGAGAAATGTCTGGATAATCTGTTCCAAGGAACTCCGCAGCTATTTCGTTTCACCGATTGGTTACTTCCTGCTGGTCATGTTTGCCTTCATTTTCGGGTACTTCTTCTGGACCGATTTGTATTACGTAATGCAAGCGACCATGCAAGCCCAGATGGAGGGTGAGCCTTTTCCGATGGATATAAATGAGCAGGTCATAAGGCCGCTCTTGTCTAACATGAACGTGATCGCTCTGTTTTTTATCCCCATGATCACGATGCGCCTGTTCGCCGAGGAAAAGCGCTCGGGGACGATCGAGCTGCTGGCGACTTCTCCGGTGAGGGACATTGAAATTATTCTTGGAAAATGGCTCGCGGCGGTTCTTATGTACAGTCTAATGCTGCTCACGAGCGTGTTCGACTTCATCTTCATGTTCAAGTACGGGAATCCGAATTGGAAGCCGGTGGCCATTGGATACCTGGGCATGCTGCTGCAGGCCGGGGCGCTGCTGGCCATAGGCACATTCATTTCCACGCTCACGAAAAATCAGATCATCGCGGGGGCCGCCACGTTCGGCGTCTGCCTGTTGCTCTTTGTTCTGAACTGGGTCAGCCAGTTCGACACATCAACCTGGGCGCAAGTTCTTTCCTATATGTCCGTGAACGGGCACTTTGATTCGTTCGCCAGGGGCGTGCTTGACTCGAAGGACGCCATTTTCGACGCGACAGTGATATTCCTGGGACTGTTTCTCACCGCCCGGTCCATGGAATCGCTGCGTTGGAGGTCGTAAGTGAATCGCAGTTTACTTAATGCCAGACAAACGAAGTACGCAGCCTATGCAGCGCTCTATGTGATCGTGATTCTTTCCATCGCATCGGTGGCCAACGTTCTTGCCAATCGTTATAACAAATCCTACGACTCGACCGCCAACAAGCGCTATAGCCTGTCCGAGCAGACGGCCAAGATCGTGAAGGGGCTGAAACAGGACGCTGTCATCACCTATTACGACAAGCAGAGCGGCTTCCAGCCGGCGAAGGACCTGCTCGACCGCTATTCGACGCTTTCGCCACGGATTCGCGTCAAATTTGTAGATGTGGAAAAAAATCCCCAAGTGGCCCGCGCGGCCGGCGTCACGAAGCTGGCCACTTCGTTCGTAGAAGTCGGGACAAAAAAAGAAGAAGCCAAGAGCGTCACGGAATCTGAGATCACGGGAGCGATCATTCGTGATTTGAAAACCACGGCGCGCACCGTGTGCTTTGTGTCGGGGAGTGGCGAGCACCAGATCGATGACACGCAACGGAACGGTTTTTCGCACTTGAAGGACATTCTCGCCAAAGACCAATACGCCTCGAAATCAATCAGCCTGCTGGAGAAGGCTGAAATTCCCTCGGACTGCACGGTGGTGGTGATCGCTGGCCCACAAAGCGAATACGTGCAGCCCGCCGTCGATGCCATCAAGAAATATGTGGAACAGGGAGGACGCGCTCTGATCATGCTCGACGCCCCGCTGAAAATCGGGCGCCCCACTGCGGATAACACCGCTCTTACCGAAGTTCTCCAAAGCTGGGGCGTGAGCATGGATAAAGACCTGCTCCTGGACCTAAGCCCGGTGGGCCAACTAATGGGTCTGGGTCCCGAAATAGCGCTCGTGTCTAGCTACGATTCGCACCCAATCGTGGACGCGATGAAGGGCACGGCGACAGGCTTCCCGCTATCGCGCTCTATGACCGTTAAGAACACGGACAAGACCAATGTCCAAAAGCTATTCGAGTCGTCGGCATCCAGCCTTGCCACAGCTAAGCTCGATTCGCCGAATGTCAATCCGAGTGACCCGAAGAATCAGAAGGGACCTTTGACGATTGGCGCCGCAGGCAGCTATACCACCGGCAAGGAAAATTCAGAGGGCCGCTTCGTCGTGATCGGCAGCTCCTCGTGGGCCGCGAATTCGTTCATCACTTTCAACGGCAACAGCGACCTGGCGTCGAACGCGCTGAACTGGCTTGCTTCGGATGAAGATTTGATTTCCATCCGTCCGAAAGAGCAGGAAAATCGCAACATCAATATGACTCTCGCTCAGTTCAACTGGGTGCGGCTTAGCAGCCAGTTCCTATTGCCGGGAGCGCTCTTGCTTGCCGGCGTGTCCGTCTGGTGGCGGAGAAGATAGGCCGGGCTCCAGGCCAGCGCCAATTCAATCCACGGCAGGACATACGCAATGAAAATCCGACAACTCATCGCAGCTGTCATAGTCCTGGCGGCGCTTACCGCCACTCTTTACTGGTCAAATCGTCGCAAACCAATCGAGGATGCCGCAAAAGCCGCTGCCAACGCTCCGGTCAAGATACTTTCCTTCCAGAAAGACGACATCTCCCAATTGGAGATCAAGAGGAAGAGCGGAGAATTCCTCGATCTGTCAAAGACCGGTTCGGGAAATTGGAAGATTACGTCGCCCAATTCGTTGATTGGCGATTCTGATACGATTTCGACCATTCTGTACGCGCTGTCTCCTCTCGAAACCGACCGTGTGATTGAGGAAAAAGCGGCAGACCTGAAAACATATGGATTAGCGGAACCTGCCGTCGAAGTTTCCGCTACTGGAAAGGATGGCAATCCGCGAAAAGTTCTGGTTGGCGACGATGTTCCGACCGGCGGTTCCGCCTACGCGATGCTTGCCGGCGATCCGCGCGTCTTCTTAATCTCCAGCTCCGCGAAGACGAATTTTGACAAGGGGCTGAAGGACCTGCGCGACAAGCGCTTGCTGCCCGTCGATTTCAACAACATCAGCAAGATCGAAATCATTAGCCCAAAACTGAACCTCGCTTTTAGCTCTGCAAACGGCCAATGGCTGCTGCAAGTCCCCAAAGATGTGCGTGGAGACACGTCAAAATTAGAAAGCGTCGTCGAAAAACTCAGGCTGGCCACGATGGACCCCAGCGCGCCAGAGGCGGACACGAAGAAGGCCGCATCCTCGTTTTCATCCGGCACACCCGTTGCGACCGTGAAAGCCACCGACGCGTCCGGATTGCAGGAATTGCAAGTTCGCAAGAACAAAGACGAGTACTACGCGAAGACGACAGCAATGGACGGCGCGTTCAAGGTAACCAAGGATCTCGGCGAAGCGATCGACAAAAATCTGGACGACTTTCGCGAGAAGAGGCTCTTCGATTTCGCGGAAAGCAATCCGGAAAAGGTCGAGATCCACAGCGGACCGAAATCTTATTTCCTGACCCGCAACGGCGAAGATTGGTGGTCGGACGGAAAGAAAATGGATGCGGTGAGCATCGACTCCGTTATTCGCGCGATCCGGCAGCTTTCGACCGGGAAATTCGTCAGCAGCGGTTTCTCTTCCCCGGCGGCAACTTTGGTCGTGACCTCGAACAGCGGCAAGCGCATCGAAAAGGTAGAAATATCGAAGGCAGGCAGCGACTACATTGCAAAAAGGGAAAACGAGCCCGTGCTCTATGAGCTCGAAGCGAAATTGTTCGATGATCTGCAGAAAGCGGCGGACGAATTGAAACCTGCCGAGGCACCCAAGAAATAATTCACAACGATCTTTTCACCAGCAGGAAGCAGAATCGGGAGCGACCTCAAGTAGGCCGTAGGGGCACGGTTCACCGTGAACGTTCTCCGTGAACGGCATGCCGTGCCCCTATAACCACCGAACCCGATTATCCTTTCGGATACCACTCGAGCAGGCGTACTTCGATTCCTGTGCCCGCCACGCTTTTTTGGAAAGCGCTGAGATCAGACTTGCCGTAGTGATAAGGAATCACGACCTTGGGATGGAACGCCTTGACTGCCTCAGCGGCTTCGTCCGGCGTCATGGTATAGGGCAGATTCATGCAGACGAACGCCACGTCGATATTCTTGAGCGCGCGCATCTCGGGGATGTTTTCCGTATCGCCGGAGAGATAAATGCGCGTACCGCCGTAAGTAAGGATGTAGCCGTTGCCGCGTCCTTTATCGTGATAGAGCTTCCCGGCCTCGGGACCTCGTGTGAGGTTGTACATGGGAATTGCTTCGATGGTCCAGCCGCCCCAGGTCTTTTTCTCACCATTAGAAATCGGGCTGGCGGTGGTGACGGTCTTGACCACCGCTGGCGGCGCGATGATTTCTGTTCCGGCCTTGCTCTCGGACGCGATCAAGGCGGGATCCATGTGGTCGCCGTGAATGTCCGTGATCAAAATCAAGTCGGCCTCAGGCAGACCGGTAAAGACAGCGGGCTTTGCCGGGTCAACCACAATGACTTTGCCACCCGCCTCGATCACCAGAGATGCGTGATACACCGGCGTAATCTTGATGGGGCCTGCTGACGACTTGAAAGTCTGGACGGGCCGCTCCATTTGGGCTTGCGCGGATACCGCGAACAAGGCGATGGCGGCACAAGCAATTACAACTAGTATTGATTTCATTTATGCACTCCTATCGTTTTTTCCACCCTCGAACGCCGGGAATCTTAGCACGCATAGCTTGGGGCGACAATCTAAGCGTAAGGCGCGGCCCACTCCTCGCGGTAAGCCCACACAGGAGAAAGCCACGTTCTCGCGCAACCCTTGACGCATACGCCTGTCTCCGATACTGTGGCGCCGTTTCTCGCGAGGCATAGCATTCGTCGATGAGCTTAACGCGAGAAAATGGGGTTTGCCGGCCATGTCCATGAGGTTTCGAGCGGAACAAGTGGGCAGTCTCCTGCGCCCGCCGGAGGTGTTGTGGGCTCGCGCGGCGCACGCGGAGGGCCGCCTCGAGCTTGCGGAACTCCGCGCCGAAGAAGACCGCGCCATTCGGCAGGCCCTCGACAAACAGCGGCAGTTGGGCTTGGACGTCTTGACCGATGGCGAGATGCGCCGCGGCTCGTGGCTCACCGACATGGCCGACGCAGTGGACGGCTTTGTTTCCGAGCGAGTGGCGCTAGAGTGGAAAGGTCCGGGAGGAGGGGTCGAAGGGAGCACTGCCAAGGCCGTGGGCGCGAAACTCCGAAAGGTGCGGAAGATGACAGGTCACGAGGCGCCCTTCCTGAAAGAGTTTGCCCGGGGGCCGTTCAAAGTCACGCTTCCCGCGCCTTCGAATTTCATGCTCTCCAGCTATAAGTCCGGCATCACGGAAAAGTTCTACCCCACTCACGCAGAATTGTTGAAGGATCTTGTGGAGATCGTAAGCGACGATGTTCAGTGGCTTGTCGCGGAAGGCGTGCAGTACATCCAGTTCGACGCCCCGTACTATTCTCACTACCTCGACCCGCGGCAGCGCCAACAAATGAAGCAAGCCGGCCTCGACCCCGATACAGAACTCGAAAACGCGATTGCGGGAGACAACGCAGCGCTGGAAGGGGTTCCTCGCGGCAGCGTGACGCTCGCGCTGCACGTCTGCCGTGGGAACAGCAGAAGCCGCTGGTACACGGAGGGCGCGTACGACGCCATCGCTGAAAAACTTTTCGGGTTGCTAGATGTTGACCGGTTTCTACTCGAGTACGATAGTGACCGTTCAGGCGGGTTCGAGCCGTTGCGCCTCGTCCCGCGCAGAAAAACTGTTGTGTTGGGACTCGTGACGACGAAGGAGCCAAGACTGGAATCCCAGGACGAACTGCGGCGGCGCATCGATGAAGCCGCCAAGTATGTGCCGCTCGAGAAACTGGCGCTTAGCCCGCAGTGCGGCTTCGCATCCGTGGCGGCCGGAAATCTGCTTTCCATCGACGAGCAGTGGCGGAAGCTCGAACTCGTCGTGCAAACCGCTCGCAAAGTGTGGGGGGAAGACGCCGCAGGCTGAGGGGACGATTGCGTTCAAGTCGCGCCCAAGCGACATTGGCATAACCGGGAACAATCCCGAGTGGAAGGATACATTATTTCCATGAAACCAAGTGAATATGCAAAGCGATTCCGCGTGACGGATGGACCGAACTTCCGTTTCAAGGACTTCGACCCCGCGGAAACTCTGGGTTTGAAATCCAAGGAGCATGCGCAGGAGACGCTGGAGCACGGAATCGCCCGCCTGTGCGATTTGCAGGAAAAACTTTTCGCGCAGGACCGCTGGGCAATACTGGTCGTCCTGCAGGCCATGGACGCGGCGGGGAAAGACAGCACGATCAAACACGTTATGTCCGGCGTGAACCCCCAGGGCTGTAGTGTGAACTCGTTTAAGCAGCCTTCTACCGAGGAACTGAACCGCGATTTTCTGTGGCGGGCGGCGCATGCTCTCCCCGAACGCGGCAAGATCGGCATTTTCAATCGGTCTTACTACGAGGAAGTCCTCGTGGTTCGCGTGCACCCGGAGATCTTGTCGCGAGAGCGATTGCCGGCAGACTTGGTTTCAGGAAAAATCTGGCAGGAACGCTTCGAGGATATCAAGGCGTTCGAGCGCTATCTCGGGAAAAATGGGATTGTTGTCCTGAAGTTCTTCCTGAACGTCTCGAAGAAGGAACAGAAAAGACGGTTTCTCGAACGGCTGGATCAGCCCGAGAAAAACTGGAAATTTTCCGCCTCCGACGCCCTGGAACGGCAGCATTGGGACGAGTACATGAGCGCGTACGAGGAAATGATTCGGAACACCAGCACCAAGCGCGCGCCGTGGTACGTCGTGCCGGCAGACCACAAGTGGTTCACCCGCGTTGTCGTCGCGGAAGCGCTCGTCCATGCCCTCAACAAATTGGATCTCTCTTTTCCCCAAGTGGATGCGGAGAAACGCAAAGACTTGAAGAAAGCTCGATCCATTTTGAACAACGAGAAGTAGATTTTCTTGACGCCGCCGGAAACCCTCACCCGATTTTGATTTGGGCACACCAAATGCAACTTTGCCGATGGAGCGGGCATCTCATGACGGCAGCATCGACTTTCCAGTGAGCGCAAACAACGATGTCATCGTGATTGGGGCGGGGCCGGCGGGGATCGCGACGGCCATCGCGGCGAATCAAAAGGGACTGCGAGCGATTGTTTTCGACGCCCGGACTCCGCCGATTGACAAACCTTGCGGAGAAGGACTGTTACCGCGAGGAGTTGCCGCGCTGCGCTGTCTCGGAATCCATCTGAATTCCAATAACGCCGTCCCCTTCGCTGGAATCCGGTTTGTCAGCGGCGAATTTTCCGCGCACGCAAAGTTTGTAGACGCGACCGGATTCGCATTGCGGCGCGTCCGGCTGCATGACCTTCTGGTCGAGCGCGCGACTCAGGCAGGCGTGATTTTCCATTGGGGTACGCGCATTACAAATGTGCATTCGAGCTATGTGACTGCCGGAGACGCGCGAATTCCTTATGCGTGGCTTGTGGGCGCGGACGGACAGAATTCGGCCGTGCGAAGATGGGCGAAGTTTGGCCCTTTGCGCACGAGCGGCAAACGGTTCGGCTTTCGTCAGCATTTTCGTGTGCGTTCCTGGCCGAATTTTGTGGATGTGCGCTGGGGCGAACATTGCCAGATGCTGACGACGCCGACCGATATGCATGAGGTCTGCGTTTCCGTGCTCTCTCGCGACCCCGGCCTCCGAATCAGCCAGGCGCTCCGGTTGTTCCCGGAGCTTGCCGAGAGACTTCGAGACGCGAAGCCTGCGACCAGGGAAATGGGAAACGCCACGTTGCTAAGTCGGCCTTCGGCCGTTACGCGGGGACGTGTGGCGCTTGTGGGGGACGCTTCGGGATCGGTGGATGCCATCACGGGCCATGGGCTCAGCCTGGCGTTTCAGCAAGCCCTCTTTTTGGCCGAGGCCTTCGAGCGAGGGACCCTTGCGCATTACGAATCAGCTCATCGCAAGATTGCAGTCCTGCCCGCGATCATGTCGCGTCTCATGCTTCTCATGGATAGAAATGCGTGGGTGTGCCGGAGAGCGCTTCGATTGTTCGAGAACAAACCGGGCGTGTTTTCGAAACTGTTGTCGATTCACACAGGCGCCCTCCCGCTTTCGTCGCTCAGCGTGGCGGAAATGATCGATTTCGGGTGGGGGTTGTTGGAAATATGACAGTGATGGCAGCCATCACCGCGTCCCAAGGGCAAATCCGAATCCGATTCTGCTTGGCGCTCTGCGTAACGTTCGCCGCGCTTTGTCTTTCTCCTGCGGGTCGGGCACAGGAAATCGTCGTCCACCTTGACCCGGCGCAAACGAAAATCGAGTTTACACTCGGTAGCACTCTCCATACGGTTGAAGGGACGTTCAATCTCAAGAGCGGTACGATTCGATTCGACCCTGCGAGCGGGAAGATCGGCGACTCAATCATCGTGAATGCAACCAGCGGAGAAAGCGGCAATGCAGGCCGCGATCGCAAAATGCATCGCGAAATCCTGGAGAGCTGCAAGTATCCGGAAATTATCTTTACGCCCATCCAAGTGAAAGGCGCGTTCGACTCGAAAGGCCCATCGAGGGTGGAAGTCTCAGGACAATTTAGCCTCTACGGCGAGGACCACGATGTAACTCTTCCGATCGACATCCAACCATCAGGCCGGCGACTGCAGATGGCCACGCACATCACAATTCCCTACATCAAGTGGGGCCTGAAGAAACCGAGCACATTCATTCTGCGCGTCAGCGATAAGGTGGAAATTGATGTCCACGCCGCAGGCCAGCCTGCGGACGGCGGCGCATCGCACTAATCGCGCTGGCTAGAATAGGAAGCTCAATCCCATCTGAATTACCCGTGGAGTGGAAACCGTGCTCGTTGCTACCCCGAAGTTGGGATCGTTGATATACATATCCGATTTGTTCCCGCCAGAAAGTCCTGTCGAATAGGCAAGATTCCCTGTGGCAAAGGTCGGACGATTGGGTGCGTTGAACATTTCGAGGCGATACACCAGTTTTTTGGACTCACTGATTGGAAGACTTTTGTGGATACCGAGATCCCAGTTGAAAAAGGCAGGGCCGTTGAACGCGTTACGCGGCAGATTCCCCACCGTCCCGGGGTCCGGATTGCAGAAGCCGCCCGGAAGAAGTGGCGTGCAAATGAAAGCATCGTTAGGAGCACCACGCCCATCCGGGCCAATATATTTCGGATTGATGAGCAGGACTTCGCCGTTGGACTGTTGATAGACACCCAACTGACCTGCGATCTGCTGCGGCGACGACGTCGTGGACGCCGTATTTGACGTGGCCGACCTAAATGCCTCCCTGTTAAGCGTGCCACGACCCGACATGATCGAGAAAGGAGCGCCGCTTTGCCACGTAAAGATTGACGACGTCGTCCAACCTGATACCAGGTTGTTCAGCAACCTGTTCGAGGGGGTCCAGGCATGCCCCTTCCCGAGCGGCAATTCGTACAGGAAGTTGGCCTTGAAGGCATGTGAAAGGTCAAAATTTGCGCGAGCCCGATCGAGCCCCGGATGGGCATTGTCCAGATAGGGCAAAAACCGCGAAGTGTCTGCGGTCGTATCCGCGCTGTAGTCAGTGAAGACTTTGCTGACAGCATAGCTTCCCTGGAAGTTTAGTCCCCGGCGAAAACGCCGGCGGATTTCCACGATCCCTGCATTGTATGATGAGCTGGAATAGTTTCCCAAGATGTCAGCGGCTTGAAGCAATGGGTTGGGCGAGAGTTGCAAGGTTTGTCCAGATGATGTAGACGCCTGATACACGGTGCCGTAAAAGTGGTAGAAGTTAGCGAGCTCCCCTACCTCTCCCTGTTGGATCAAGGCCTGAACATTTGACTCGAACAACAGACCGCCGAATAGCAGATTGTTGTTAAAAATTGGGATTGGTTGGCTACCTGTCCCTGTATAAGCAGGGTTGAAAAAGCCCACTGTGGGATCCGCCAACGCCAAAAATCCATTCTTTCGGGCATTGATGAAATCGTTCAGGAAACTGTCCGAGCCGATTGCCGAGTTGATGTTTATTTGGTTGAGATCGATTGCGCGATACAGCTTGGTACCCTTATTTCCGACATACGAAACCGTCAATGACGTATCCCAGCCAATCTCATGTTGTACGCTCAGGTTCCACTGTTGCACGTAGGGCATGCGGAGATTTGGGTCCACCGCATATCCGTAATTAAGTCCCGGAAATCCTCCATACAAGTTACTCAAATTACCGGAAAAAGTGTTGGACATCGGGGGGATCGCCAACGGGAGTCCTGGATCGCCGATGGTCGTATTGCTGAGAAATGAAGAGCCCGCTTGGAAGCTGACGCCAGGATTGCTCAGGCTCGCAATCGCATTGTAGGGGGCGTAGACGGTCTCATCGTTGACGTAGTTGATGCTGTACCCGGCGCGAATCGACGTCTTCCCATTACCAAACGGGTCCCAGGCCAGGCCAATATTCGGCGCAAAATTGGTCAGATTTTTTCGATAGACATGGTTTCCCGTATTTCCCCCGAAGTAGGCAAGGGTCGCATCGGAGAGCAAGGTCTGTTGAACCGTCTGTCCGGCGGGAACAACCGGAAATTGAAGCAGTCCGTCACGCTCATCAAGTGGGCTGGCATATTCCCAACGCAAACCGTACGTGAACGTGAGGTTTCTGCGCCATTTCCAGGAATCGCCGCCATACAACGACCAATCGTTGTACCGGAAGTTTTCGGAGGCTGGCGCGCCGGGAACATAACCGGAGGTGTGACTGGTGATGTTGAACGTCTGCGTCTCCGCCCCGACCAATCCTCCCAAAGTACTCAGGAGCTTATTCGCGGTATCCAAATCCGCACTCGAAATTCCGCCCTGGCCGCTGAAATCACTTGTACCCAACAAATTGGGATTGGTCGATTGCGTGTGATCCAGATTTAAGTCGGGAATTGTATTCGCGAAATTTACAGCGAATATAGTCACCCTTTGCACCTGCACCCCGAACGTCAAGGTGTGATTTCCTCGCGACCAACTTGCATTGTCCTGCCACGACCAGGTATGTGGTTTTCGGCCCTGTGCAAACTCGTTATTGTCCGGATTGTTAAACAGCGTGTTGCTGACTGTGAAGTTGCCAAACTGCTGGTTTGTGAGGAAGTTGATCGGGGTGAGATCGAAACCGAATCGGACCTCATTGGTGAAGTTTGAGGATGGGCTCCAACGCCACGCTGCGGAAAGAAAATTCTCCTTGTCATCGTTGTAAGCGGCGGGGACAGCATCGTACGTGTTGGTGATTCCCAGGCTCGCGCCTGGCCGGTCCTGGAATTCACGGTTCCACGCATATGTCCCGCTGAAGGAGTGGTGCGCGGCAGGATTCCAGTCTAACCGGATGCTGGTGTTGTCACGCGTTTCATTATCCCGTTGGTTAAAAGAATTGCCCCCTGTGTTTAGGCCATCTCCAATCCCGAGAGTATTAATTATCGTGGGGACGCGCGTCAGCATGTTTGCAATAACCGGATCGATGGGAACAACTGGCCATGGCTGGTTCATATTCGGGCCAAAATTGTGGGGGCGCACGGCATTCGCAAGCGAAAGTATATCAACCGACTGGATGGAGCCTTGCGTCACGCCTGCCGGGCAGGCGGGAAGGTTCGGATCGCCGGTATTGGAGCAATCCGCTGCAAACTTGAATATGCCGGAGCGGGCTGAACCTGAGAGGACCGTAGTGTTTGTGGGAATCTGGTGTCGTCGTCGAAAGAGTTCGTAAGCTCCGTACACAAAAACCTTGTCCCTGACAATAGGCCCGCCGACATCTCCGCCGGCTTGATTTTGCAACAGGTTAGGTTTCCCGACGCCATTCGCGTCGTTGAACCAATCGTTGGCCGCCAACAAGTCAGTTCGGTAATACCAAAAGCCTTCGCCGTGCCAGTTGTTGGTGCCGCTCGGCGTAACCGCGCTCACCTGCGAAGAGCCAAGCCCGGCCTGAGGTCCTGCATTTTGCGTCGTTGTCGTGAACTCCCCCACTTGGCTCATCAGCAGAAGGTTCGGGGTGTAGTCGAGGGACCCTGATCGAATGTAATTATCCTGAATATTGATCCCATCAAGCGTGACGTTGCTGAAAGATTGGCGCTGCCCGTTGATCACAGTGGCGGAGCGCCCATTCTGGCTCACACCTGCCTGCAACTCCAAAAGTTTCATCGGATCGCGGTCAAGAATCGGCAACTCTTCGATTTGCTTCCTCTCGACGGTATCCGTTATTTCCGCCCCGGCCGTGCGCACCAGGTTGGCGTCAGCCTCGACGGCAATTGTATCGTTAAGCGCTCCAAGTTCGAGCACGACGGGCGGCAATGAGTATTCTGTCGAAGCATCCAGTTTGATGCCGTTGACGACCGAGACCTTAAAGCCCGTTCTGGAAACTTCGACCTTGTAGACGCCTACGTTCAGATGGTTGAACTGGAAGCCGCCGCGGGAACTCGTCGTTGCGGTTTGCGTCCTGGCCGTGCCCTCGTTGGTCAAGGTAACAGTCGCACCCGGGACCGATAAACTCTGCGCATCCTTAACAGTTCCCTCAATCGTGCCGGTGGGAACCTGCGCGAACGCATCCATTCCACAAACGCCAAGCAAGAGCAGCACGAGTGCAGAGATTTTCCAATTGCGATCCAGATTCAACCCTGCCTCCCGGTCCTTTACCGAAACAAATAAAAATATGTCTCTGCTGCGGTGTTCCCTTGGCCATCAATGCGCGTGCATTACGCGCCAGCGCTGCTTCACACATCTTAACGCGGAGTATAAGCCCTTAAACAGCCTCTCAAGAGTGCCTTTGGTCCATAAGTCACCTATGGTGCGCAAAGGGAGCTGTGCCAACTCCTTTGTTTTGGCCGAGCTACATTCAGCTTATGGGTGCAAAGATTAAGGTTTGCTGAATAGGGTTGATGAGGGGCGCTGGAACGAGCCTTGCAACGCGTGGATGCCTGCTGTCACTTTAGGAGTCCAGCCGCCCGAGCCGCTTGAGACATCGCGCCGAGCAACGGCGCCTCCTCATTGAGCACCATTTGAATGGGAATTTGCGCCAGGAGCGCGCCGAATTTTTCCTTTTCACAGAACGCCTTAAAAAATGTGCCATCCTCCATTTTCTTGCGAATTTTGACCGCGATCCCTCCGGCGATCCAAAGGCCGCCACGGGCAAGAACTTTCAATGCCAAGTTTCCGGCCTCGGCGCCGTACACGGCAGTCCAGAGATCAAGCGTCTGCATGCATACCGGACACTGGCCCGCGAGACCTAACCGCGTGATCTCGGGAGCAGCATCGTCATTGGGACCCTCGAAGCTGGGATGCCGCACGGATGGGTCAAGAAATTCGTGCACGGTGCGAAATCCCCGGCCGGACAGGATTAACTCCACGCTTACGAACTCGTGGCGTTTTTTCATGTGGCGCAACAGCTCAATCTCACGTTCATTGCGTGGCGCAAAGTCAGCGTGGCCACCCTCCGAGCTCGCCACCACATACTTCTCTCCATTCCAGAAAAGAATAGCCTCGCCCAATCCCGTCCCGGCGGCGAGGAGGGCCTGAGTAGCTTTCGGAGAAGGCGCTCCCCGGTTGAGATTTGAAATCTCCGACGGGCCTAACAGTGCCAAGCTGTAACCTGTCGCTTCCAAGTCATTCAGCAAAACGATGTGATCGGTGGCAAGCTGTCCGGCCAACGCGGCTCCGTCCACGACCCACGGCAGGTTTGTCGCTTTTACACGATGGTCGATGACAGGTCCCGCCACGCCAAAGCCCGCTGCTTCGATCTTTTCCGCGCTAACTTCTCTCGTTCCGCCGCGGATTTCGTTCAAAAATTTCGTGATGATCGCATCAAAAGAAGAAAAGTTGTGGCTTTCATACCGGCGCTTGGCGATTTGCGTATATTCTTCTCCACTGACCCGGTACAGGGCGAGATTGCACTTTGTGCCGCCGACATCCGCGGCCAGGATCATTTACTTCTCCCGGGTTTCGCGCGTGCTGTCCCCGCAGGTTTTCCGGGGGGCAAGCCAGTTGTTTGTGGAGCGGGTGGCGCAAGCAAGGCGGCGGCCGCTTCATCCACCAGGAAAATCTTGACACCATTTTCGCGAGGGTGAACCTGCTGTGCTGGCAAAGGCGGTTCGGCTTTGCCCTCCAGAACGGCGCGAAGTGCTTCCGCTTTGTCCGTGCCGACCACGAGAAAAACGACGCGCAGCGCCGCGTCAAGTACGGGCAACGTCAGCGTCATGCGGCGGGCATTGAGTTTCGCAACCATCGGCGTGCTCACCCATCGGGATGTCTGCCGCGTGACGCGCGTGCCGGGGAAAAGTGAAGCGGTGTGGCCATCCGCGCCCATGCCGAGAAGAATCAAATGGAATCGCGGGAAGCCCCGATCGTCGAGTTCCAGGTATTTTCGCAAGACTTCCTCATATTCGTGCGCCGCACGGCCGATGTTCGCTTTCTCCGCTTCCATGCGGTGCACGTTTGCCTGAGGGATGTGCACGCGGAGAAGCAGTTCGCTGCGCGCCATTCCATAGTTGCTGTCCGGATGATCGGGCGGAACGGCGCGCTCGTCACTCCAGAAGACGCGCACTTTGGCCCAGTCAACTTGGCCGCGGAACTCGGCCGACGCGAGCAGTCTATACATCATTCGAGGGGTATTGCCACCCGATAACGCGACGAAAAACTGGCCGTAGCGCGCGATCGACTGCCAGGCATAGTCCACGAAGTGCCGCGCCGCCGCGCGCGCTACCTCGGTTGGGTTCGGATACACGAGTACCCCGGGCAGGATTTCCCGCGGCACGCTGCTAAGGTTTCCGCCAGTGTCGGCCATCGCGCTCCAAAAGCTCTTCGGCTTCGCGGGGACCCCAACTCCCCGCGGCGTAATTGGGAAATTTCGGTTTGTGCGATTCAAAATACTCGAGAATAGGATTCACCAGCGCCCAGGCGGCTTCCACGCCGTCGGCGCGGTCGAAAAGCGTGGCGTCGCCGCGCATGCAATCATTTATCAATGTCGCGTAGGCGCTGCGTTCGCCGCCGCCAAATTCCTTCTGGTAACTGAACTCCATCGTCACGGTTTTCAATTTCATTTCCTGGCCCGGGAGTTTCGCATGGAAGGAAATTGAGATCCCTTCGTCGGGCTGGACGTTTAACACCAGGGTGTTCGACGAAAGGTCCTGCCCGCGAAACACCAGATGCGGCGCGCGCCGGAATCGAATCGCGATTTCAGTCACGCGGCTTGGCAGGCGCTTGCCCGTGCGAAGATAAAACGGAACACCGGCCCAACGCCAGTTGTCGATATGAACTTTTGCCGCGACAAAGGTTTCTGTCGTCGAATCCTTCTTGACGCCCGGCTCTTGCCTGTAGCCCGCGAGCAGTGAGGAGTTCCCCGGCGTGCTCCCTGGGCCGTATTGCCCGCGCACAATATCGGTTTTGATGCTTTCCTCGGTGAAAGGGCGGATCGACTGCAAGACTTTGATCTTTTCGTTTCGCACAGCAGTAGCGTCAAATACTGCCGGCGGTTCCATCGACACGAACGATGTCAGTTGCAGCATGTGGCTCTGGATCATGTCTCGAGTGGCGCCAGCGGTTTCGTAGAATGCCGCGCGCTGTTCCACGCCGAGCGTTTCCGCGGCGGTGATTTGCACGTGGTCCACATAGTTCCGGTTCCAGAGCGGCTCGAAGATTCCGTTTCCGAAGCGCAGCACCAAGAGATTCTGAACCGTATCTTTGCCCAGATAGTGATCGATGCGGTACACCTGCGGCTCGTCAAATACTTCGAGAACGGCTTTATTCAACTTTTGCGCCGAAGCCAGGTCCCGGCCATACGGTTTTTCGATGATGATCCGCACCCATGATTTCCCATTGGGGTGTTTCGCGAGGCCAGCCTTATGGAGTTGCTCGATGATAAGGGGGTAGACGTCGGGAGGCGTGGCGAGATAGAAAAGCCGGTTCCCGTTGAGTTTGTGAGCCCGGTCGAGTTCTTCCAAGCGACGCTTCAGCTTTTCAAACGCTTCCGGGTGATGATATTCGCCGGAAACGTAAGCAAGTGCCTGCGCAAATTCCTTGCATTGGACTTCGCTATCCCCGCCTGCATCCGCAAATTTTTTTACGGAATCGATCGCCGACTGTTGGAACGCCTCGTCGGTCATGGGCGTCCGTGCGAATCCGATAATTGCAAAGCGCCGCGCCAGGCAGTTCTGCGCCGCCAGGCTGTATAGGGCAGGAACCAGTTTTCGGCGCGAAAGATCACCCGACGCGCCAAAGATGGTGATGGTGCAAGGGTCCGCCGGCGTGATCGAACTCTTTTTTGCGGGGGTAGCGGACTTGGCGGCAATGTCTTTGCCGGGCGTCATCGTGGGGTCCTCACTTTACTTTTTTGCCGCCGTCTTGATCGCGTGGCCACCGAATTGATTTCTCATCGCGGCAAGCAGCTTGTCCGAGTACGAATCGGAATCGCGCGACGTCAGCCTCTGCAACAGCGACAGCGTAATCACAGGCGCAGGCACGTCGAGATCGATCGCTTCTGCAACGGTCCAGCGCCCTTCGCCCGAATCCGAGACATAAGGAGCGATGCCCGCCATCTCCGGATTTTCTTTCAACGCGATACTAAGCAGATCCAGCAGCCAGGACCGCACCACGCTTCCCGTCCGCCAGATTTCGGACACTTGGTGCACGTCAAGCGCGAATTCGCTTTTCTTCTTCAGGATCGCGAAACCCTCGGCGTACGCTTGCATCATGCCGTATTCGATGCCGTTGTGCACCATCTTGACAAAATGCCCGGAGCCGGCCGGCCCGACGTGGCCCCAGCCTTTATCTTTGGCGGGCGCGAGCGTTTCGAGCAGGGGCCGCAGGCGCTCGACCGTAGCCTTCTCTCCGCCAACCATCATGGCGTACCCTTCCTTCAGTCCCCAGATCCCGCCGCTAGTGCCGACGTCCGCGAACACAAATCCCTGCCCCTCCAACGCCGCGGCGCGCCGTTGCGTATCTTTATAGTTACTGTTCCCGCCATCAATCAATATGTCGTCTTTTGAAATGTGGGGCAGAAGCGTCGCAATCGTGTCATCGACCGGCGCACCCGAAGGAACCATAATCCATATCGCTCGGGGCCGCGCGAGCTTTCCCGCCAAGCTTGCCAGCGAATCGGCGCCCTCGGCGCCCGCTGAAACGACGCGCGCCACGGCCGCCGCGTCACGATCGTAGCCTACGAGGCGATGTCCGCCACGCACCAGGCGCTCCACCATGTTTGCGCCCATGCGCCCCAGTCCGACCATTCCGAGCTCCATGGTTGCCTCCGAATTACTTCCCGGCAACGGTCACGCCGTTGGCCTCCAAATCTTGCCTCAACTGCGCTGCGTTTTGAAAATGAATCGTGCGCATCCCGAGTTGCCGCGCGCACTCCAGATTCAATGCCCGGTCATCAATGAACAAACATTCTTCCGCCCGGCGCTGGGTCACTTCGAGCGCCAAACGGTAAATTCCTTCGTCCGGTTTCCGTATGCGGACAAAGCAGGAGCTGAAAAACGCCTCAAAATCCCGGCGCAGATTGAATTGCTCGATTCTTCTGACGTTGAGCTCGAGCGGTTCGTTGTTGATCGTTGCAAGAAGATATTTTCCCGCCTGCGCCAGCGCCGAAAGAACCGCGCGTGATTCTGGGAACTCTTCCGATTGTTCAAAAATAAAAGCGGTGAACTCGTCCCGCGTAAATGCGCGCTTGCGGTAGAACACGGTCCGTTGCAGATAAGTATCCAGCGTAATCTGGCCTGTTTCAAAAGCAGGGCTCGCCAGTTCGTGCCGGTCCTGAAAGTCCTCCCAGTCCAGCCCGAACTTCTTCGCGGCCTCAGCGCGGGCTGCGCGGTCCCAGCCGTTCGAGAGAATCACTCCGCCGACATCCCAGAACAGCGCCGTCACGTCCGCCATAGCGCCTCCCGCCTGACTGCCCCGCAAGACCCATCCTAATATCTCACAAGTTTGGTTTTCACCCGAATTTGCAGTATCGTATGAAAGTCAATCGCGCGAGCCGTTCAACGGAGGATGCAGATGGCGGATGATTCCTGTGGACCTGTAAAACCCGCGGCTCCTAGCGCGCCCGCAAAGCCCGGCGCCCGCATGGTCCAATGCGTGAAATTCGGCAAAGACATGCCGGGCCTCGAGCGTATCCCCTGGAAAGGCGAACTGGGCAAACGTGTGTACGAGAATGTTTCACAGGAAGCTTGGAAATTGTGGATCGAGCACTCGAAAATGCTCATGAACGAGTACCGCTTGAATCCGCTGGACCCTCAGTCGCAGAAAATAATGGAAGAGCAAATGGAGCAGTTTTTCTTCGGTGAAGGCGCCAAGCTGCCCGAAGGATACGTCGCGCCCAGAGCCAAAGGTTAACTCGCTATTCCCGCGTCCGGGAGTCTTCGCGTTACCGGATGCTCCACCGGCAGGCGCTGCACAATTTCAAATCTCAAATGGCTGTGCGCCACACGAAGCGCAGATTCGACTTCGGCCGGCGATGAGCTTCTCGCGAAAATGAATCCGAGGTAGCTCGACCCTTCCGGCCATGCGGCGATGAAATCGTGCAGGCGCGCTGTGATTTGCACGTCTTCGATGCCCGGAGTCGCACGAGCTAGGTCATCTCCCTGTACGCCTTCCAGCACTCCCGATGTGGGCACCGGAATCATCATCACGCCCGATGCGTCGTCTTCGCGGTCAAGATCCCAGCCGTCCATTCGCAAGGCGTGACGTACGAGCAATTCTTCCAGCAGGATTCGCTTCGATCCAAATCGCAATGCGCGCGAACACAAGCCGCCAATCGGTCTCGGCGCCGCCTCCAGCACCCACGGACCCTGCTCGTTCACCCGAAATTCGGCATGCACCGGCCCGTGTTCGAGGCCCAACGCCCGAACCGTTGCGGCCGCGCAGTCCGTGACGCGATCCCACATCTCTTCCGGCATTCGCGACGGCGTGACGTAAATCGTTTCCTCGAAGTACGGGCCCTCCAGCGGGTCCGGCTTGTCAAAAATCGTCAGAACGCGCAGCCTTCCTCGAGTGAGCAGGCCTTCGACAGCTACCTCCCCGCCGGGAATATATCGTTCCACGAGCAAACGGTCGAGCTCCGCTTCGTGAGTCACTTGAATTTCGGGCGACTCCAGTAACGCCCGAATCCGCGCCACAGCCGCCTGAAATTCTTCGGGATTGTTGGCGCGAACTACCCCTTGGCTAGCTGCCAAGCGTAGTGGTTTGACCACGCACGGAAATTGGACGCGTGGGAGAATGCGTTCCAGCCGCTTGTCGAGTCGAAAGGAGAAAAATCCTGGCACCGGAAGGCCGGCTTCGCGCAGAATTTCGCGCTGCCGAAGTTTGCTGCGGCAATTTTCGACCGCCTGCGGATGATTGTAGGCCAGACCAAGAGCGCGCGCGGCGTAAGCGGCCGTCGTGGTCGGCCGGTCGCCCAGGGCGATCAGGCCGTCCACAGGCCGCACCAGAGACTGCGCCACAATGCGGCGCGCAGCCTCCTCGGGCCGGTCGAATTGCAACGCAATCGCCCCGTCCGACCAGGGATCTTCGAGCTGGTGGCAACGGTCGCTCCCAAACACAACTTCAACGCCCAGTGCACGCGCAGCTTCGGCAAAGCTGCGAGTCTGGTACCCAAGCTTACTGGCGAGAATCAGGAGGCGGCTCATGCGATGGCTTCATCCGTAGTGTTGTAGCCCGCCTCTTTAGAGGCGGGGGTTTTTGCATGTGGCACGCAAAAATCTCCCACCTTAAGGGTTTGTGGAGCGAATACGCTTCTCCCGCGCCAGCGGCTAAAGCCGCCTGGGTTTGTGGCTCTCAATGGCACGGCTGAAGCCGAGCCCCACAAACATTGGCCTAACAAAGGGCCTTGTGGGTCGCGGCTTCAGCCGCGACATCCGGACAGCCTGAGTTTGGGCTGCAGCCCCTGAAGAACCCAACCTCGGCGATACAGCGACTTACTTCGGCCCGCGTCAGACATATTGATCGGCCTTGGCAACCGGTTCCTTCACTTTTCCGATGGAAACGAACTGGTCATTCATAGGTTCGGCACAACAATACCAAGGTTCATCCAGAAAAGGCACCGGCGTGCTCTTCGTCTGCAGATGGGGGGGGCCAGGCAACTCACTCTTCCCGGCTGCCGCGCGCGCCGCGCGCCGGATGTGCGAAAAGATTTGCGTGCGCGAGAGTTTCAATTTTTCACCGCGCTGCACGAGTTCGGAAATTTCGAGGCATAGCGCATCAACGCCCGCATCTTCATGCTTCCACGGAAAAATGAGCGCCGCGGAATCAAATGCCCCCACCATGGCGCGCACCTCCGGCAATTCGAGGAGCCTCGATCCCGCGGGAATCAGCAGGCGGATGGCGAGTTGGATAGGCGCGACGTTTTCGCACAGATCCTGCTGCGCGAGCACATCCAGCAGATCGTTGTAGCCTTCCAGCGTCGTCCACGGCGAGAACGGCACGAACGTGGGCAGCAGCGTCATTCCCAATTCTCGAAACCGTGCGGCGATGGCGAGGAAATCGGCGCGTGTGTGTCCCTTATCGAACTTTTCGAGCACTTGATCATCGACCGATTCCACGGCGCTGATGACGAACAGGCATCCAGTCTCGCGCAGGGTCGACAAGTGTGCGTCGTGTTTCCCCAGGTGCTCGATCTTGATCGTCACATCGTAGCTGAGTTCGGGAAACTCTCGATGCATCGCCTCGACAATCGAAAGCGCATGCGCAGGCCCATTGAAGAAATCCGGATCGCCGAACGTGATGTGCCGTGCACCAGCAGCCACTTGCTGACGGATATCAGCAAGGACAACCTCGCGCTCGACGACACGAAATGCGCCGTTATACACAGGTACGATCGGGCAGTGCCGGCAAAGATGCTTGCAGCCGCGCGTCGCTTCAGTCGAGCCTGCAATCCGTTGCTCGCCACTTGGCATCACCACACGCGCATATTTCGCTAACGCCGGCATCCCCGCCCGGTCAGGCACAAGAAATTTCTGCCGCGCGAGCGAAATCACCGGCTCCTGTTGCGTTGCCTCGCCATTGTGATTTCCTGCGCCTTGTTGTAAACGCTCCGCCAAACTTGAAAGTCCTTCTTCGAATTCGCCGCCGAGAACGGTGTCCACGCCAAGCCCGCGCAAATATTCCTCATTCACTGGTGCATACAACCCATAAAAGCAAATATGCGCGTGTGGATTCATCCCGCGAACCGAAGCGATGAGCCCGGCGGCAAGGCGCGTGGCCGTGTGCATCGGCACATAAAAAGCAATCAAGTCCGCAGCGCGGATTGCCGCCTCACCAAGCGCTTCACGCGAAAGATCGAGGGACGTAACCTCGTGCCCCCGCGCACGCAGCCAAGCTGCGGGTGACGCGAGCCCGAACGGCTGCCTGCCGAGCTCATACGTCGAGATGAGCACAAGGTTCATTGGGTCTCTTGCGGACAGATTCTATTCTATCCGACACGTGATCCACTCGGTCAGTTTTCAAAACAGGCAGCTGGAGAATTCATTTGGATAGGAGCTTGTAGAAAGGCAGCATCGATTCTCGAAAGTATAGATGCGGCCTAAGGGCCTCGGGGACGTCAGCGGCCTGCTCTGGCCTGTTGACGCGTTCTCCATTCTTGGTGCTAAAGAACTCCGAAATCTGGGGGGCGAGCGTTTTGTTCGCAACCCGACCCTCTTTCCGGTAACCCCATCCCCATGCGGTTCGTAGCTCGAATCTAAGCTCAACGAGTTGTCCCGTCCTGTCGAAGCAGTAGTCGGTATAAGCATTAAAATCTTCACCAGGCTCTTCGGTCCTAATCAAGATGTTGCCATCACTCCCAGCCCACAGTCGTGCAAACTCGCCGAACCCATTTTCGATTTCGGGCACATCCTTTACGCTTTGATACTCGCGCCAACCATGTTTCCCATCTGGATCGGCCAAGATTCGTTGTGCGGGCTGGTCTTGATCCACACCGCATCGCAGCGAAGTTGCGGTCTTGCCCATACTGGCGTTGGCCGAGGTGGTCCCGACAAACAAACTGAGAACTGATGCCAAACAACGGAACTTCTTCGCTCCCATGGTTATCCTCCCTAGTTCACTTCTGGAAGGTTCTCAGACAGACCTAAGCTACAGTCGTATTTTGCTGATTGTAAAGAATAAAGAAACTAGCACCATACTCGAATGCACACGGGCTGCACGGAATTTCTGAATGCGCTATGATCGTAGTCCTGCACCACACCAGAAAGGAACACTAGCGTAATGGCTCCCGCATCCAAGAATTCATTCGGTACGCGCGAAACGCTTCAAGTCGACGGCAAGCCCTATGAGATTTTCCGGCTGAGCGCGCTGGAGAAAAAGGGAGTAGGTCACGCGGGTAAACTTCCCTTTTCGCTGCGGTTGCTGCTGGAAAACCTTCTGCGCCAGGAGGACGATCGCTTCGTTCACGCCAAAGACATCGAGGCGCTGGCGAGTTGGGATCCGAATGCCGCGACGCAGAAGGAAATTTCCTTTATGCCCGCGCGCGTCCTGTTGCAGGATTTTACTGGCGTGCCGTGCGTTGTCGATCTGGCAGCGATGCGTGAGGCCGTCCGAAATCTCGGCGGCGATCCGAAGAAGGTGAATCCTCTCCTCCCCGCCGAACTCGTCATTGACCACTCCGTGCAGGTGGATAAATTCGGCTCCGACATGGCCTTCGCGTTCAACGCCGACCTGGAATTTCATCGCAACGTGGAGCGCTACGCCTTCCTCCGCTGGGGACAAACGGCGTTCGACAATTTCAAAGTCGTTCCGCCGGATACAGGCATAGTCCACCAAATCAACCTGGAATATCTGGCACGTGTCGTATTTGACGCCCCGATGGACGGCAAAACGCAGGCTTTCCCCGATTCGCTCGTCGGCACGGACTCGCACACCACGATGATCAACGGCCTCGGCGTGTTCGGCTGGGGCGTCGGCGGCATCGAGGCAGAGGCGGCGATGTTGGGCCAGCCGCTTTCGCTGCTGATCCCCGAAGTCGTCGGCTTCAAGCTTCACGGGCGGCTGCCCGAGGGCGCGACCGCCACGGACCTCGTGTTGATCGTCACCGAAATGCTCCGCAAGAAAGGCGTCGTAGGGAAATTCGTCGAGTTCTACGGCACGGGACTCACGAGTCTGAGTCTGCCCGACCGCGCGACGATCGCCAACATGGCGCCCGAATACGGCGCCACGATGGGCTTCTTCCCCGTGGATGCGGAAACGCTGGCCTATTTGCGCTTCACGGGCCGGGACACCGCGCGCGTTCGCCTGGTCGAAGAATACTCGAAGGCGCAGGGAATTTTCCGCACCGACGCCACGCCTGACCCAATCTACACCGACAAGTTGGAGCTGGACCTCGCCACTGTGGAGCCCACGCTGGCCGGGCCGAAACGCCCGCAGGACCGCGTCCCGCTGCGGCAATCGAAAGCGTCGTTCGAAAAGTCGCTCGAGGGGACCGCGCAAAAACACATCGCCGTGAAGAACAACGGCGACAAGTTCGAGCTTTCGAACGGCTCAGTCGTGATCGCCGCGATCACCAGCTGCACGAATACCTCTAACCCATCGCTGATGCTGGGAGCCGGCTTGATCGCAAAAAAGGCGGTCGAGCATGGCCTGCACAGCAAACCGTGGGTGAAGACCAGCTTGGCGCCGGGTTCGAAAGTGGTGACCGATTATCTCGAAGCCGCGGGCCTGGGAAAATATCTCAACGAGCTCGGCTTCCAACTGGTCGGCTACGGCTGCACCACGTGCATCGGCAACAGCGGCCCGCTCGAAGAGCATATCGGCGCGGCCATCAAGGACAACAGCCTCGTGGCCGTTTCGGTGCTGAGCGGAAACCGCAATTTCGAAGGCCGCATTCATCCGCTGGTGCGCGCGAATTATCTGGCGTCGCCGCCTCTCGTGGTCGCCTACGCGCTGGCGGGCCGCATGGATTTCGATATGGCCACCGAATCGCTCGGCAACGACAAAAATGGCAAGCCGGTGTTCCTGCGCGATATCTGGCCTTCGCCGCAGGAGATCGAATCGACCGTGCGCGCCAGCGTGTCCACCGCGATGTACCACAAAGAGTACGGCGAAGTTTTTCAGGGCGACGCTCACTGGAAAGGTTTGAAGGTGCCCGAAGGCGATATCTACGCCTGGGACGCGAAATCCACATACATCAAGTCGCCGCCGTTTTTCGATGGAATCACAAAGACGCCAGCGCCGCTCACGGACATTCGCGGCGCGCGCGTGCTGGCGATGCTCGGCCACAGCATCACGACGGATCACATTTCGCCTGCCGGCTCGATTGGCGTCGACAGCCCGGCGGGAAAATGGCTCATCGCGCAGGGTGTGAAGCCGGCGGACTTCAACTCCTACGGCGCGCGGCGCGGCAATCATGAAGTGATGATGCGCGGGACGTTCGCGAACATCCGCCTGCGCAACCAGCTCGCGCCCGGCACCGAGGGCGGATGGACGGTGTATGTGCCCGGCGGCGAGAAAATGACCATCTACGACGCGGCAACGAAATACCAGAAAGCTGGCGTGCCGCTCGTAGTGCTGGGGGGCAAGGAATACGGATCGGGATCGTCGCGCGACTGGGCGGCGAAGGGCACATTGTTGCTCGGTGTGCGCGCCGTGATCGCGGAAAGCTACGAGCGCATCCACCGCAGCAATCTGCTTGGCATGGGCGTGCTGCCGCTTCAATACCGCACAGGCGAAACAGCGCAGTCGCTCGGCCTCACCGGATTTGAAGAATTCACGATCGACGGCGTCGCGAAACTCGCTCCTGGGCTGGCGATCGAGGTCCGAGCGCGGGATGAACACGGTAAGGAAAAAGTGTTTCAGACCATCGCGCGCGCCGATACGCCCGAGGAAGTAAATTATTATCGCCATGGAGGCATTCTGCCGTACGTCCTGCGGCAAATGCTGTAGCGTCGTAGCACAGCCACTCTTGGCTGTGCGCCGCGATGGATGCTCTACAAAAGAAATGGACAGGCAAGAGTGCCTGTCCTACCTATTCCCGCGCTCAAAGCCAGTCTCAATCACTGCCCTCATTATCTGCCGCTTCCCAGGGATATCAATTTCTGGCAACATTCCTTCCCTCTCAGTCAAGGAGTCACGCATGCGTGCGCGAGCCATTTTTCTTTGCTTTCTAGCGCTATCCATTGTCTTGCTGGCGGTCGCGACCCCGAAAACGGCGGCGCAATCCGCGCAGCTCGGGCCGTCGCGGGTTATCGCCATCAAGGCCGGCAAACTCGTCGATCCGGAGAAAGGCACGACGGCGGCGAACCAAATTATCCTGGTGCGCGGGCGAAAGATTGAAGCCGTCGGCGCCAACGTACAGATCCCCGCGGACGCCCAAGTCATCGATCTTTCCAAATCCACTGTCCTCCCAGGGCTATTCGACGCGCACACGCATCTCTGCATGACCGTCAAGAAAGACCGGGATGCGGGGAGCTATTACATTACGACGCTGCTGGACCCAACTCCGTACCGCGCGATCGAAGGCGTTGCAAACGCAAGGGACATGCTGGCGGCAGGGTTCACGACGATTCGCGACGTCGGAAATTCGGGCAATTATGGCGATACGGCGCTGCGCGAGGCCATCGAGCGCGGCCTGGTGCCGGGTCCAACAATGCTGAACGCCGGCCGCATCATCGCTCCGTACGGCGGACAGTTCCATTTACAGCCGGAGAAGAAAGACCTGGCGACACCTGAATACGCATTTGCCGATACGCATGATGAAATGCTCAAGGCCATCCGGGAAAACATTCACTACGGCGCGACGCTAATAAAGATCGTTGTGGACGATCAAAAGTACATTTACAGCGTTGATGACATCCGCTTCATGGTCGCGGAAACTCACCGCGCCGGGCTGAAGCTTGCCGCGCATTGCTGGACGCAAGCCGGCGCGCACAATGCCGCCGAGGCGGGAGTGGATTCTATCGAGCACGGCCAGATGATGACCAACGAGGATCTGCAACTGGCGAAGAAGAATCACGTAGTCCTCGTAGGGACGGATTTTACCGAGATCGCCGCCCGGGCAAGCGGTTTCCCCGAACTGCATGCTGTATTTGTGGACCGCCTCAAGCGCGCCTATCAGATCGGCGTGACGATGGCCTTCGGCACCGACGTAATCATCACTTTGCCGGGTGAAACCCGCGGCACCCTGGCGGCTGAATACGTGAATTCCTGGGTGGAAGCGGGCGTGCCGCCTAAAGACACGTTGCAGGCGATGACCATCAACGCCGCTCGATTGCTGGGTGTCGACTCCCAACGCGGCGCAATCAGGCCGGGCCTCGCCGGCGATATCATCGCGACGCTGGAGAATCCGCTGGAAAATATTCAAGCGGTCCGCAAAGTGACGTTCGTGATGAAAGATGGAAGCGTATTCAAGAACGAGTGAGGTGTAGACGCAGCGGGTCAGGTCGATGCGCGGCCAACGGTGATGGACTTGACCATCTTCACCCAACGCGCTGGGCGTTTTTCGTGAGGCGCAACTAGCTTAAACGGCCCCTGATCCGTGGCCAGCGGCGCGCCATCCATCGTGTCCGCCACCAGGACTTCCGAGTCCAGGAAACTGGAATCGAGTTCCGCCAGGGAAAAAACGACGTGATAGTCGTCGGCGGCTTCCACGAGAACGTAAGTCGCCATCGCGGCTCCCCGCACCTGTTCGCCTTGCGGGACGCCTGCTTTTTGCAGTAACGCGGCGAGCGGCACGCCTTCATACACTTCTGTTCGCTTGGCATGCTCATTTTCGACATGCAACGTTTTGCGCGGCATCTTCTTCAGGTCTTCCAGGGTCACCGTCATCGGTGTCGTGACCGCGCCGCCGATCTTGAACTCGGAGGGGCCGGTCGTTGCTTTCGCCGGCGAGGGCTGCTGCGCAGAAGAAAGTGAGCACAGGGAGAGAAACGCCACAAGGAATACGATTCGCCGCATTGAGTCCGCCTTTCGAGTCCTGACAAAACGTGCCATGGCGCGTGCGCGTTGCGTCAGCCTTTCTGCAGCATTACTTCCGTGGACTTGATCACAGCGGACACCGTGTCGCCGACCTTGAGCTTCATTTCCTCGGCGCTGCGTCTGGTAATCACGCTTTCGATCGTATTCTTGCCAACGCGCACCGCCACGTGAGCCATCACGCCATCCACCTCAAGCTCGACAATCTTTCCTTGGACATGGTTTCTTGCTGAGAGTTTTGCGGCCACTTGAATACCCTCGCTTCCGTTGAGGAGCTAATCCGCGCCTTTTCTCTGGCCAAGCTTCGGTTGTTTCCGCCGCTGTGTCAAATCGGCTTAAGTTGACTACCAATTAGCCGCCTCCATACGAATTTAGGGTGGGCGAATCGTACCCTCAATCGCGGGCAGGAGCCCACGCACTCGCCTCGTTGGCTGGGAGTACGATTTGCCAGCCAAAGAGCGCATATATTCACCTACTTTCTATTCGTATTAAGCCGATTTGACATAGCGGTTTCATTTGTACTAAGTCATATAGTCTCTGGGGTGCTTTCCGGGACCGATGCGTGTATGCGTCCCTCGAAGGCGTTTACCGTCTTAAATGATTTCTCATTCTGTTCAAGTCCAAGGGGGAACTGTCCTTATGCTACCCAACGCAAAGCCGGGCAAAAACCGACCACAGCAATGCTCAGCCTTCCGTTCCTTGTCCACTCTTGCCGCGGGATGTCTTTTCGCGTTTCTCGTCTTTGCCCCCCGGAGCCAAGCACAAGTCTCGGCAGCGATTTCGGGAAGAGTGACGGACCCAACTGGCGCCCTGGTTTCTGGCGCGAAGGTAACGGCCAACAATTTGGAGACGCTGGCGGCGCGCACCACGGTCACCGATGAAGCCGGCAGGTACTCGATACTTTCACTACCTGTGGGTGAATATGAAGTGGAAATCTCGAAACAGGGCTTCCAGGAAGGAATCCGCGCCGGGATTCATCTGGCCGTGGGACAAGAGGCCATCGTGGACGTGGCTTTGCGCCTGGGCCAATTGACCGATCAGGTCAAAGTGAATGCGGACGCCCCCGTAGTCGCCGTCACATCCGCAGACATGTCTGGCCTTGTGGGTGAACAGCAGGTGAAAGACCTCCCGCTCAACGGCCGCAGCTATGACGAGTTGATGACACTGAATCCCGGTGTAGTCAACTTCACGTGGGAAAAAACCGGCGGAATTGGAGTTTCCAATTCGACGACCGGCAACATGTTTTCCGTCGCCGGCAACAGGCCGCAGCAAAATATGTTCCTCCTCAATGGCGTGGAATTCACAGGCGCCGCGGAAAACAACATGCAGCCGGGAGGAACCAGTCAGCAACTACTGGGCGTAGATGCGGTCCGCGAATTTAACTTACTGCGGGATTCATATCGCGCGGAGTATGGGAAGCATCCGGGCGGCCAGGTTTCAATTGTCACGCAGTCCGGGACAAATCAATGGCACGGCTCGGTCTTGGAGTATCTTCGCAATAATGCGCTCGACGCCCCGAACTACTTTGACGTGGGTTCGGCTCCGCCATTTCATAGAAACCAGTTTGGGGGCTCGCTGGGAGGCCCTATCCAAAAGGATAAGACTTTCCTGTTTGCCAATTACGAGGGCTTCCGTCAGAACCTGCACCAAACCTCCGCGGAACTCGTTCCCGACACGCAGGCTCGAGCGGACGCGGCCCTCAAATCTCCCCCCTTCATCCAGGAATTGCTCAACTTGTGGCCTACCGCGCCGTCTGGCGCTCCCGACTTTAAAGTTGCTGGTCAAGATGGCGTCCAGGAAGCCTTCCTCAGCCCTGTTCAAACCATCCGGGAAGATTTCGGAACAGTACGGCTCGACCACACGTTTTCAACGAAAGATTCGGCGACGGCCGCTTACACCAACGACGACAGCAGCAGCACGACAGCTACCGTGTTCGATGCGTTCTCAACCGATCTGATCACCCTCCGCGAACAGGTCTTCAGTCTGGACGAAACGCACGTTTTCTCCTCGAACGTGATCAATACGGCGCGGGTCGGCTTCTCCCGCGCCGGATATTTCTTCACGGGGGAACCCACGCTAGGTAGCCACGCAGCTAGTGTTCCGGGGTTTGTAACTGGAAAACCCGTGGGCGCGGTTGTAGTCGGAGGAAGCCAGGCGTCCAATCCACAAGCGCAACTGGGATTGGCAGGTAGCAACAACGGGAGCAATCTGTACGTGGCTCGAAATCTCTTCACGTACACGGATCAAGTTTCGGTTACCCGAGGAGTGCAACAGCTTACTTTCGGTGCGTGGTTCCAGCGGTTCCAGTCCAATGAGGAGATTGCCCTCAGTCAATACGGTCAGCTGACTTTCACCGGCCTGCCGGCCTTCCTGTCGGGCACGGCCAGTTTCTTGTACGATCCGTCACCGACACCGCTGAGTTGGCGCTCTCTTTTCGGCGCGTGGTATGCCGAGGACGTCATACGCCTGCGTCCAAGCTTCACGCTTTCCCTCGGTTTCCGGGACGAATTCAGCACCGGATGGAACGAGGCTTATGGGAGAGCGTCAAACTACACATACCCGAATGGTGTCATCTCAAGCTCCCCGAGCGTTGGGAACACATTGTTCACCACAAATCGGGCGAAATTCCTGCCGCAGCCAAGAATTGGCTTGGCCTGGAGCCCTTTCGGCCGCAAAACCGTTGTTCGCGCCGGATTCGGCATGTACAATGATCTGCAAGACGCGCTGGGTTACCGGGCAGATCAGAACTTCCCGACCAATTCGACTTATACGATTGCCTCCGCAAAAAGCACTATCTTGGCACTTCCGTTGAGTCCTGGTGGGCCTCCGCCGACGGCATTGAGTGCCCATCTCGTTTCCGGTGGCGTTCAGCCGGACATGTACACGCCAACCGTGCTAACGTATTCCTTGCGGATTGAGCAGGAACTATCGCCCAACACATCGCTGAGCGTGGGCTACGTCGGAAGCCGCGGATATCACGAACTGATCGGCGTGGACGCCAATGCGCCTGTCCCAGTTGTCTGTCCGGCATCTCCCTGCCCTGCTACTTTCCCAATTACGACCTATGTGGATCCGAACAACCCCAAGAACACACCTTTCGTCTATGGCGCCTTAGAAGGGAAGCCGGTACCAGCCGGAACTTTTTTCATTGCCCCCAACACACCGAAGCCGAACGCGACCCTTGCAAACACCTGGACCTGGTTTTCCGAGGGGACCAGTTCTTACAACTCCCTCCAGCTGGATCTGAAGCGTCGATTCAGTCAAGGTCTCACGATCCGGGGCGCTTATACTTGGTCGAAGGCGCTGGATGATGGAGACTCGCTGAACGCAACAGCGGCAGCAAACGCAGTCGCCCTGCTGTCGAATCCGTACGTTCCCAACGCGGATCGGGGACTCGCAACCTACGACGTCCGCAATCTGGGAGTCATCACGGCAAGTTATCAGTTGCCATTCGGCCGCGGGCGCGGGTTTCTTGGTGGCGAAGGCGGCGCTTTGGGGCAATTGGTCGGCGGATGGACGGTCAATAGTATCGTAACCGCTCAATCAGGGTTCCCATTCACACCTTTGCTTGGATACAACCCTTCAAACAGCGGGGATACGCGCAATCCGGTTCGGCCGTTTCTCAATCCCAGTTTCACTGGCCCAGTGATCCTCGGAACCCCGAAGCAGTGGTTCGATCCCAATGCGTTCGTGGCTCCGCCGAATAACAGTGGCTTTTTTGGAAATGTGGGAAGGGACGCGTATATCGGACCGGGCCTCGCCACCTGGGACTTCTCTGTCCTAAAAGAAACGCACATTTTCGAAAGTTTGAATCTCCAGTTCCGGGCGGAAATTTTCAATCTCCTCGACCGCGCCAATTTCAATACACCCAATCTCATCACGGATGTACTGCTGCCTGCACCGAACGCGACTGTGCCGGTCCAATCGCCCGCAGCCGGGACGATTACGAGCACATCCACCTCGTCCAGACAGGTGCAATTCGGGCTGAAATTTCTCTGGTAAAAACAACTCATCGCTTTATTGATAATAAATCGCCGGTGTAACCTTTGGAATTGCCGTACATCCAAGCAATTGCACCGGCTTTGTTAGTTCAATCCAAGCACAGGATCGAATTCGATGAAACTCAATGAATACGTGACGCTCGGACGCACAGGATTGCGGGTCAGCCCGCTATGCCTCGGAACCATGACCTTTGGCACGGAATGGGGCTGGGGGAGCGAGGAAGACGCCGCGCGCGCGGTATTTAACCGCTACCTCGAAAGGGGCGGCAACTTTGTGGATACCGCGGATATGTACACAAATGGCAAAAGCGAAGAACTCGTCGGAAAATTCATCAAGGATGCAAAGGCCCGGGACCAGGTGGCCTTGGCGACTAAGTTCACATTCAATGGCCAACCGGGAAATCCCAATGCCGGTGGCAACGGCCGGAAAAACATGTCCCGCGCCATCGAGGGCTCGCTGCGGCGTTTGCAAACCGATTTCATCGATCTCTACTGGGTGCATGCGTGGGACATGATTACCCCCGTCGAAGAAGTGGTGGCGTCGCTCGACACCCTCGTTAAGGCAGGAAAAGTTCGCTACATCGGATTCTCGGATGTTCCGGCGTGGTACGCGGCGCGCGCGCAGACCCTGGCGGAGCAACTGGGCCGCGAAAGGATTGCCGCGTTGCAGCTCGAATACTCTCTTGTGGAACGTAATATCGAACGCGAACATATTCCCGCAGCTCTGGAATTGGGCATGGCCATCCTCCCGTGGAGCCCGCTGGCGGGAGGATTTCTTTCCGGGAAATACAAGCGCGAGGGACAACCCGGCTCCTCGGAAGGGCGCCTCGAAATCCAGAAGGCAGCGGGCACGACGATCTTCGACCGCGACACGGAACGGAATTGGAAAATTCTCGACGTTCTGCTGGACGTATCGAAAAAAATCAACCGGCCTCCCGCTGAAGTCGCCCTGAACTGGGTGGAAACGCAACCCGGGGTGACCTCAACGATTATCGGCGCGACGAAACTTGCCCAACTCGAAAGCAACTTGTCTTCACTGGACTTCACCATCCCAGCGGAATTGCGCGCCCGCCTCGACAAGGCCGGCGAACTCGATCCTACGGCGCAACCGTACGCATTCTTTACTCCCGCGCTGCAGGCGAGGGTAAAGGGCAACACAGAAGTCCGGCCCTGGGCGCGGTCCGCGCACGGATAGACACGCGTTTCACCACAGAGGGCACAGAGTACACAGAGGAAAGAAGAGAAAAACGTTGGAGATTTTCATGTGTTTTCTATGTGTACTCTGTGCCCTCTGTGGTGAATGCTCTGTCGCATCGCTCGGAATGTACAGGCTCAATGGATGCGTTCGTGAGTGAAGCGGTCGCGGCCAGCCCAGAAAGGGCACCTTGGGCATGACTTGCCCTCGGGATAATCGATGCCCTCTTCGTGAGGGCAACCGATAATGCCGTCGGTGACGACCACGGATTTCGCGGCGTGCTCTCTTAGGAAGGCGAGGACCTGCTCGCCGACAGCAGGGTCAGTGCGTATATCCATTTCCTCGGAGAACCATCGTTGGAGCGGATCGGGGTCGCCGCGTTCGTCGCGAATGATGGCGACGGCGACCTTGGTGGCCAGCTCAGCGGTGGGACCATAGAAGGCAACGGTCGCAGCAGGATAACCTCGGAATCCCCGCTTGGATTTCTTGCCGAGACTCTGCTTCAGTGACTTTTTGGATTTGATCATGAGCGTTCCCTCAGCGGTCAGCTTCGAGGCAGTATTTCACGGTGAGAATCTCAACGAATCGTGGCCCGTGCAAGTGAAAAAATGCGTGACACCGTCGGCCCGCGGCCTTAACTCTTGGGCCAATAACAAGGGAAAACTTTTACTGCCGCCAGCCGTCCAACTGGAGTTGGGGTACAGTAGTGGAACGAGGCTTCCCGGGAGGGAGTACGAAATGATTCATACCAATATCCGCCGCGTCCTCGGCCTCTTGTTGGCGCTCGGGATTGCAGCCACGCGCCCAGCGGGAGCTGCACAAGCGCCGGCCGACGCTGCACGCACTCGAGACGTTCAGATTCCCATCCAGCAAATCACATTGAAGAATGGCTTGCGTGTTGTGCTCTCTGAAGATCACGCGGCGCCAACTGTCTCGTTGTGCTTGACGTTTGACGTGGGCTCGCGGAACGAACAGGCCGGCCACACGGGTTTTGCCCATCTTTTTGAGCATATGATGTTCCAGGGTTCGCAGAATGTTGGCAAGGGCGAACACCTGATTTTGGTGCGCGTCAACGGCGGCGACGTAAACGGCACGACGAGTCAGGATTCCACAAATTATTACGAGCGCGTCCCCGCAAATCAGTTGGATATGGCCCTGTTCCTGGAATCCGACCGCATGCGGGCCCTGCGAATCACCCCTGCAAATCTCGACAACCAGCGGAGCACGGTGCAGGAAGAGCGGCGACTGCGGATGGATAACCAGGCCTATGGGAAGACGGGCGAAATTCTTGGCGATCTGGCCTACGACAATTTTGCGTACAAACATTCAACGATGGGTTCCATGACGGATTTGAATGCGGCGAGCCTCGAAAACGTGGCCCAGTTTTTCAAGACCTACTACGCGCCAAACAACGCGGTGCTAGCTCTCGTGGGTGATTTCAAAACTCCCGATGCCATCGAAAAGATCAAGAAATACTTCGAGGACATTCCGGGCCAGCCCGCGCCCTCTCCGGTAGACATGACCGAACCCGCCCAAACAAAGGAACGCAGAACGACGGTTGAAGATTCATTCGCGCGCTTGCCACGCCTCGACATTGTCTACAAGAGCGTCCCAGGAAATACGCCCGATTGGTACGCGCTGGATATGCTTGGCGATATCTTATTCGGCGGCCCGTCCTCGCGCCTGTACCAGAAACTCGTAAAGGAAAAAGCGGTTGCGTTGCAGGTCGCCGGAGGAATTGACATGCGCCGCGGGCCCGCGCTCTTCCAGGCTTTTGCGTTACTGAAGCCTGGGCAAGACGCAGGCGAGGTTGAAAAACTGATCTACGAGGAGTTCGAACACGTCAAGACCGATGGAGTGACCACCGCGGAACTCGAAAAGATACGCATCCAGGACCGGCTGCAGCAGGCCGAGTCGCTGACGAACACGATGAGTCGCGCGCGTACGCTGGGGCGATACGCGGTGTACTTCCACGACCCGAATTTGATCAACACGACGCTCGCAAACTACAGCGAGGTCACGCCAGCTGACATACGCCGCGTGGCTCGTCAATACCTGGGAGAAACACAGCGCACGATTGTGCTGACCACTCCAAAAGCAGAAGCGCAGGAAGCACCGGCCCGCTAAGAGCCCGGAGGAAATGCGATGAGATTCAATTCAAAGATGAAACCACTGATGTGGACAGCAACGGCTGCCGCCATGGTCGTTGCGACCGCGACGGGCTGGAGCCAAGGCGATTCGGCCCAGGACAAATCGATTCCCACAAGCAAGGTCGAGCGCCTGAATCGCGCGCCGGTGTCCAAGGAAATCCTGCAGGTGAAGCTGCCGCGTCCCGTCGAGGCGACGCTTTCGAATGGGATCAATGTGATGATCCTTGAAGATCATCGCTTTCCGCTGGTCACCGTGCAATTCGACATCAACGGTTCGGGCCCCCTGTATGAGCCGGCGAACCAGCCAGGACTTGCCGGAGCCACGGCGCGGATGCTGGAAGAAGGCACGAAAACGCGCACAAGCAAACAGATTGCCGAGCAAATCGACTCTCTGGGCGCATCGCTTTCCGCTGCTTCGGGATTTGGTTCCGGGTCTACGACTATGTCCGCTTCAGGATTGTCGGACACTTTCGAACAATGGTTCGCGCTGGCGATGGACGTCCTCCTCCATCCAAGCTTTCCAGCCGATGAACTGGCCCAATACAAAGCGCGCGCCAAACCTGCCCTATTGCAACAGCGCTCACAACCCAATTTTCTGGCGAACCAGGCGTTGAGTCGGGCGCTGTACGGCGAATACCCCGCTGCTGTTGTGTCGGCGACGCCGGAATCATTGGATTCGCTGACATCCGCGATGCTTGCGGACTGGCATGAAAAACATTACGCGCCGCAGAACACGATCCTGGCGATTTCAGGCGACGTCCACGCCACGACGCTGATTCCCAAGCTGCGTCAATGGCTGGCGGAATGGCAGCGTTCGAAAGCTTCCGTAACTTTCCCGCCGGGCCCGCCGCCCGCTCTCAAAGGCAAAGTATTTTTGGTCGACCGCCCGGGATCGGTGCAGACCACATTGTTGATGGGCAACCTGGCGATCGAACGCAGCGATCCGGACTACCCGGCGTTGGTGGTTCTGAATGAGGTGTTGGGCGCCGGATCGGCGAGCAGGCTATTCCTGAACCTTCGCGAAGAAAAAGGCTACACCTATGGCGTCTACAGCAATCTGATCGCTCGAAAATATGCCGGCCCATGGACTGCGGGCGGGGACCTCCGCACGGAGGTAACCGACGGGGCGATGACGGAGTTTCTGCGAGAGTTGAACCGCATCCGCGATCAAAAAGTGCCGGAGGACGAACTCGAAGCGGCCCGGCGCTCGGTCGTAGCGCGGTTTGCACTGTCCCTTGAATCGCCGCAACAATTGATCGGCTACGCGATCACGCGGAAGACCTATAACTTCCCTGCCGACTACTGGGACAAATATCCGGCGCAGATCGTGGCGATCAAAGCCGAGGATGTCGAACGCGTGGCCAAGAAATATATAAATCCTGCAACGATGCAGGTGGTCGCTGTGGGCGACGCGAGCAAGATCAAGAGCGTCCTCGAGAAATACGGCCCGGTCGAAATGGTAGGCGCCTCCGGCAAGCCCGCGGTTGAGTTGCCCAAGTCAACCGGCGCCGCGGTGCAGTAGCATTTGTAGCTCGTCCCGGTCTTACCGGGACGAGGGTTTGCCTGCCAATTGCAGGCGAAAGTCCGCCGTTAAGAAATCGTTTTGCATTTAGGTTTAAGCTGTGAGTGTTGTGGGTGGGCGCAGCGTGATCAGGTTGGCGCAGAAAAAAGCGCGCAAAAAATAAGGGATGCTTCGCAGAAAGCGG
>Ga0210410_10000235_pt1 | contig 76381 bp, 50 predicted proteins | sample IncBWC4MmetaG_FD_161058 | JGI IMG/M metagenome (GOLD analysis project Ga0210410, IMG submission 161058) | Forest soil microbial communities from Barre Woods Harvard Forest LTER site, Petersham, Massachusetts, United States - Inc-BW-C-4-M | ecosystem: Environmental > Terrestrial > Soil >... | reverse complement strand
ACAAAATCGTTTTTTTCGCTGAGAACAAGTCCCAGTTGCACACGCGCGTCCACGTATTGGGGATCAAGGCTGATTGCGAGGTTCAATTCCTGGACCGCCTCGTCCAGCCGCTGCAATTGCGCCAACGCCAGTCCGAGGTTGTAGTGCGCCTCCGGCAAATCGGGATCACACATGACGGCGCGCTGAAACTCCTCGAGTCCCCGTTCGCGATTGTTCATCCGCCAAAGAAGCGAGCCATAACTTGTGTGGGCTTGCGCATAATCCGGTTGGAGGGAGATAGCTTTTTCGTAAGAGGAGGATGCTGAAGCCGGATCATTCTTGCGTTCCCAAACGAGTCCCAGGTAGTAGTAGCTGGTCGCTAGTTCCGGACTTCGTTCGGCCGACTCCTGAAACAGTCCGAGGGCATCGTCCACTTTTTGCTGCTTCAGAGCTACCACGCCTTGAAGGATCAAGAGCTTGGATTGAGCCAGGCGTGCGCGGAATTCATGAAGGCCCCGCAGCTCGCCAAGTTCCTTCTTGGCTTCCTCGGCTTCGCCCTGCGAGCGCAAGGTAATCCCCAGGTTGTAGTGCGCCTGTTCAAAATCGGGCTTGAGTTCGATGGCGCGCCGGAAGGCTGCGATCGCGCCCGTCTTATCGCCTTCCGCCTTCAACTCTTTGCCCAGGTTGAATTGCGCATCGGCATCGTCCGGGGCGAGCTCTGCCGCTTTTCGGAAGTGCTCGAGGGCACCAGCGTGGTCCCCCTGCCTTCGGAGAACTACACCCAGCATCAGGTGCGCGCTCGCGTAATGCGGATTGGACTGAAGTGCGCGGCGGAGTTCCTGCGCAGCGGCTTCGGAATTGCCCAGTTGCGCTTCGACCAGTCCCAACTCAAAACAAATCTCCGCCGAAGGTTTCGCGGCAAGTGCACGCCGCAGTTCGCGTTCCGCGCCATGGGGATCATTCTGCTGCACGTAGATTCGTGCGAGAAGCCGGTGCGCCTCCACGTTTGCGGGAGCCAGGCCCACAGCAGCTTTTAGTTCCTTGGCTGCCGCGGATGCATCGTGCAAATCGTAATAGGCGGCGCCCAATCCGTAGTGAGCCTCCGCCCATTTGGGTCTGAGCTCAAGAGCAGCCTGGAACTCCGGCACGGCCTGAGCAGCACTGCCGCTGTATTTCAGCGCAAGTGCCAGGTCGTAGTGGGTCACGGCGTCGTTGGGCTCCAGGGCGATAGCCTTGCGGTAGTTCGCGATAGCCTGATCCCATGATTTGGCCTTCGAAAAATCAAGCGCCTGTTTGCGGTAGGTTTCCGCAGTCTGCGCGTGGCACGGTCCCGGGAAAAGCACGGCGAAAGCCAGTACGGCAGCAGCCAGAAAAGTTCTGCGAGGCTGAAATTTGTGACTCGTCTTGAGTTTGCGCGTGACCAATTTGCGGCTGCTTCCAGTGTTTGGAATTGGCGCGCGTCCAGCACTGCGCCGTCCGCCAGGGCACGACTCAACGGCATCGGGCGAAGGTAGAGTCATGGGGCGCCGGAGAGCGCCCTTGCCTGCACTTGCATTCTACCAGTAGAATTTCGCGCTGACCTGCCCAATGCGCGGATCGCGCGCTTTGGTGACGACGCCGAAGTTTCCGCTGATGTTTCCATCAGGATTCTCAAATTGCGCGTGGTTGAAGATGTTGAAAAATTCGAAGCGGATATCGAACGCGAAATTCTCCTTAATCGTGGTCCGTTTCAATATCCCGAAATCGGTGTTATTGAATCCAGGGCCATGGAAGAAGCGGCGGTTGGCGGTTCCAAAAGCTCCCAGAGTTGTGTTGGGTGCAAATGCGCCGGGCAAGAAGTAGCATCCATAGCCAGTTGTGCTCGGATTAAGGGGATCGTAAGAGGTGCAAGTTGTATTCTGCTTTCGCGGGTCCCACTTGACGACCGGCCCCACGCGATCCGGCATGTCTGTGGCCGAGCTTCCAGCGAGCGAGAAATCTCCAGTGCCCTGGTTAAGCTGAATGGGGAAGCCGGTGGAGAACCGCGTGATTCCCTGAATCTGCCAGCCTTGGGTCAATCGCTTAGGCGCGTTGGCGAACGCCCTCTCGAATGGGATGGCCCAGATGTAACTGACCACAAAATTGTGAGTAATGTCGGTCGATGACAGTCCCCGGCTCAACTTGGGGTTTTGGAAATTCACCAGGTCGTTGAAGGCCGAAGAATCGTCCAGCCCTTTGGCGAACGTGTAGGCCCCAAGGAACGTAAAATCGTTGGCCTTCCGCTCTACCGTGATTTGCGCGGCGTTGTAGATCGAATTTGCCGAGGTCAGAGTATTGGTGTTGCCGGAACCAAAGCAAACCTGTGCCCCGCCGGGGCAGAAATTTGGATTCAAGATCTGGTTCCTGGTGCCGTAAACGCATCCTGGAAGGGGCGTCGGACTAAACGGCTGACCAGACGCTGGAATACACGGAGTGGTTGCCGACGGAAGCTGGAAAACGTCGTTCTCATTTCCGGGTCCGCAGCCGTTGGTTCCTGCGGTCACGTCGATAGCGTTTTGCGCGGTGAGCTGCTGGCATAGAGCCGCGGATCCGGGGTTCGCCTCCCGCTGTGTGATCAGGCGGTGACCCTCGGTCCCGACGTAAGCCACCGTGAGGACCGTTGATTTGCTTAGCTCGCGCTGGATCGAGAGATTGAAGTGCTCCGCGTAAGGCAGCTTGTTGTGAATGTCGTAGCCCGGGAAAAAGTTGAAGGGTTCGTAAACCGAAAAGTCCAGAGTCTTGTTCGATGGGGCGCCCGGAACTGGCGCAGTGAAGGGAAAACGCTGGTTCAAGGAGGCCCCGGTGGCCCTAACTCGGAACGGTTCTTCGAACAGGACCGACACGGGTGAGGTCCAATACAGGCCGAATGGCGCGTCCGCCACCTCGTAAAACAGGTTCAAGTCCTCGACTGAGGTGTAATACAAACCGTAGGACGCCCGGATACTGGATTTGCCCGGGCCGCCGAATATCTTGCCCAAGACTCCGTCCGAAAATCCTGGCGCATACGCCAATCCGAGCCGGGGGCCGAAGTTGTTGTATTTCGTCTGGGCGAGGGTCTTGGGAATTCCGGGGTCGCCCGGGAATACCAAGCCTGTGGGAGAAAGCGGGAAAGTGGTGGACTGAAGCCCAGGAACGAAGGTCTGGATCTTCCCTTGCGTGTCGTACCACGGCATGCTGACTTCCCAGCGCAATCCCAGGTTTAGCGTTAGATTAGATTTCACTTTCCAGGAGTCCTGGAAAAAGGCGCCACCATAGCGTGTGCGCGAATCCAGGAATTGTTCCGCGGCTTGGGTGTAAGGTGCGCTGGTAGTTGACGTCGCGCCGAGAAGGTAGTCCGCAAAAGGGGCTCCCGTTACCGTGCCATCAAATGTGAAGCCCCCATTCGGGTTGGCAAAGTTACGTTCGTTCACTTGCAGGTAGCGGAATTCCCCGCCAACCTTCCACGTATGCTTGCCCTGGTTTTTTGAAAATACGTCACTAACCGCATAGGTGGTATTGGGTTGGAATGTATTTAGCGTCGGCACGCCGATGTTTAGGCCATTACCGATATTGGGAAAGCTGATCTGCGGCACATACTGTGGATACCCGGCCAGCGGGACAATACCGAGGGTGTTGGCGCCGGTAATAAACCCAAGGTCAGAAAGCTTGGCGAAACTCCCAGCCGGGTTGTTTAAGTGGAGCGTAGTGCGGAATATGCTGAGCCGCGCCTCGTTGACCGCCGTCGCTCCCAGAGTCTTGGTGTTGCTCATCACGAACTCTTGTGCCCGCGAAGGCGAGACTGTTGGAAAGCCTTGCACAGAGGCGAAACCGCCCTGTGAGGATGGTAAGAGCGCGGCCTGTAGATTGGAGCGATCAAAATGGTAATACCAGGACCAGTTTCCCGTCTTCTGATTGTTGAAATCGATGCGCTCGCCGATTTTGTCGTCGTCGGTTACGTTTCTCCCGCTGTTATTCGAATAGATGCTTGTTCCCGCAACCGTCGGCGGCGGAATATACGGAAGGATGGCCTTGGAGGGTGCTGACCAAGCCGTCTGTGGAATCGAGCCGCCAGGAAAAACGCACCCTGTCACTGGATTCGTGCTGGCGCAACCGGGAAAACTGTAAGCCTCGTCCGGGCCGCCCTGCGGCGCCACGGCGTAACCCAAGCGCGTCGAAAGCACCTGTGCCCAGTACGATCCGGCAGGAACACAATTCGTTGTAGTTGGGTCCTGACAGGTGCCGGTACCGTTGCCGTTCGGGGCCATGCTCGCGGGATCAAAGTTGCCTTGACGCTGGTCTGTCGTGGGTACCGTAACCTGGCTGGCTTCCGCGCCTTTCACCTCGCGGGTGCCCTGGTAATCCGAGAACCAGAAAATTTTGTCCTTCCAGACCGGCCCGCCCGCCGCGTAGCCGAACTGATTGCGTCGCAACTCGGATTTGGACCCGAAAAAGTAATTCTTGGCGTCCAGTTTGTCATTGCGCAGGAACTCGAAGGCATCTCCGTGAAAACCGTTGGTGCCGGATTTGGTGATGGCGTTGACGACGGCGCCGCTGAATTTTCCATATTCGGCGTCAAAGCTGTTGGTGATGAGGCGAAATTCTTCGATGGAGTCCAGATTCGGAACCAATCCTGCCCCCAGGTTGCGTCCCTCGCTGACGTCTCCGCCATTCACCAGGAATGCATTGGCCGTCTCGCGCTGCCCATTCACGGAGATGTTGCCGGGGTTCAACCCGCCGGATACCGGACGGTCCTGCTGGATCGTCGCAGCGGTGGCGGGAGCCACGCCCGCCTGCAGGCCCAGTAGGTCGATGAAACTGCGGCCGTTGAGCGGCAGGGCGAGAATTTTCTTGGAGTCGATGACGTCACCTAACTGCGTGTTTTCGGTCTGCACTTGCACGGCATTGGCTTCAACGCTGACGGTTTCTGTAGCCGAACCTATGCTCAGGATCACATCGACTTGCAGTTGGTCGTTCACTTTCACTTCGATGTCTGTCGTATTGTAAGTTTTGAATCCAGCGGCGATGACGGTAAGCCTGTACATTCCCGCTGGTAAAGACAAAATGCGGTAGGAACCGTCGGACCCCGAAACCGCCTCCTGTTTGAGGTTGGTTTGCGCGTTGGTGATGGTGATGTGCGCGCCGGCGACTACCGCTTGCGAACTGTCGTGCACCGTACCGCTAACCGAACCGGTCACGTCCGCGCGCGCGCTTCCTGCGTTAAAAATCATCGCGGCAGCCAAAAAGAAACCAAGAGCGGATAAAAAGTTACACTTTCGCATTAACCCTCCCCGGTGCGGGCAATCGATAGCTTTAGACTCACGTCGAGAAAACCCTGGACTAAGATTCCTGACCCCAACGGCGCCAGCAGGTTTCTTGCCCTTCGAGGAGGCATTTCACCTGACGAACGCCACTCCCATAGCGCGAAAACATATTCCACCCAATGGAACCTGTCAAGCCCGGAATAATTTCTCCGGGGCGGCGGCGCTCCCCGGCCACCGCCGGTTCATTTGCCGCCACTGTTCGATTTGTCTACTAGGTAGGGCACGAAACCGTGCGTGTTGGTCTTTAGGCGATACACGGATGTGGTGGCCGTGATGTAGAGAGTGCCCAAGTCCGCATCACCCCACGCCAGATTCGCGGGCTGCTCTGGCATGAGAATCGTGCCCAAATGGCGCCCGCTTGCGTCCCAAACCCAAATTCCTCCGGGCCCGGTGACGAAAAGATTTCCGGCCAGATCCACTTTCATCCCGTCCGGCACACCTTCGCCCTTACTTCCCGGCTCTTCTCCAAATATGCGGCCGTTCTCAAGGGTGCCGCCGGGCCGAAAATCGTAGACACGAATGTTTCTCTTTTCACTGTCGTCCACGTAGAACTTGGTTCCGTCAGGGGAAAAGGCGAGTCCATTGGGCTGTGAGAGTTCTGACGTCAGCAAAGTTACCCGGCCCTTGGAGTCCAGCCGATAGACGCCTTGGTACGGCAGTTCCTTTTTCTGGCCCGTGGGCAGATCGAGCGTTGGGTCCGTGAAATAAATTGAGCCGTCCGGCCCCATCACAACGTCGTTGGGGCTATTGAATCGCTTGCCTTCAAACTTGTCCGCTAGCACCTGAATCTTTCCCGCGGGGGTAATTCGAATAATCGCTCGAAGATAACTCGCACAATCCAGGAGTTGATGCTGGCTGTCGTAGGTATTTCCGTCCGGATCGCCAAGAGAGATCAACTCCTCCCTGCGGCCGTCCAAATAGATCCGAAAAATCTTGTTGAGTTCTTCGTCGCTTACGTAGAGAAAACCCGCCGGATCCCAGACCGGCCCCTCGGTAAAACGTAATCCACTCGCAAGCGTCGCCAGCTTCGCGTCGGTTGGTATCAACTTCCAAAACGGCGCCGATTCAGCCTTCAATTCGAACTTACGCTGCTCGGGAAGCGTCTTTGCGGCCCACAGCGCGGCCACGACCAGGGTGAGGATGGCCAGCGAAAGGCCGCGCATTGCGGAAGGGAACCACTTTCTTCCACCGTGCAGAATCCGCTGTATTCGAGACTTTTTGTACGTTTGCGCCGGCATCCAATTCATCATTCACGTCTCTGCGGTTTAGAACTCAAACTCATCTCCACGCTTCTGCTTCGTGCGCGCAATGCCTGCCAGATACGCCGCCAATGCGTCCAATTCCGCGGCGCTCAACTTCGAGCCGTAGTCTGCGGGCATCAGAGATTCTTGCCGAAAGTTGATCGCGGCCAGATCAGACTTCGAGAAGAAGTGAAAGGTTCCGTCCAAAGACAGCAATTGCAAGGAAAAGTTGTCCTCGTTTCGCACCAGGCCGGAGTACGATTTACCGTCTTTGGCGATGACTTCGGCAACATGCCCGCCCGTCCCGGTCGTTTTCTCCGGCTTCACGATTGCGGCGTGAATTTCGGTGAGGGAATGGTTCTCGCCGTACTTTGAAAGGTCACGCCCTAGAAATCCGCCAGCGCCGTTCACCATATGGCAGGCTGAGCAACCAGCTTTGCCCCAATAGAGTTCCTTGCCCCTTTCCGTGTTGCCCGCGACCGGCGCTTCAGTCTCCTTTCCCTGCAAGGATCGTATGTAGCTCAATAGAGCGGAAAGCTTGGGGGACCCGAGCGCGGCAAAGGGAGGCATGCCTTTTTCGGGAATGCCTGCGCGTAGAATTTTCAAGAGGTCCTGGTCTGAGAGACGCGTGATCTCAAGCCGGGTTGCGATGTCTGGCGCTCGTTCACCCCCTTTGCCATCCAATCCGTGACAGGCCGCACAGGTGGAATCGAAGGTTTGTTGACCGCCAGATACCGAAGCTGGGGCTGGCGGACGTTTCGCTCCCAATTTCTGTGCTTCCTGTGCCGAAGCAGAATGAAGGGCAAGGACTGCGAACGAGGCAAAGGTTGCAACTCGGATGAGCGGGTGTCTTACTTTGGACAAAGTCACACCTGTCACTGGGAAACTGTGCCTGGCGACTGACATTCGGAAATCCTCAAATGAGGCTCGTAACTTTGGAAAAAAAGGAGAGGCGCGCCTTGAAATATCGATTCTAGTCCAGTAGCAAGGAGAAGATTCACGATTTTTCAACTGGTGAAACCTAGGCTCTAATGATAAAAACTCTCGGATGTGTAAGGGAATAGCCCAGCTGCAAGCTATGTGTCAACCATTTTCTTTGGAACGACGCTCGATTGAGATTCTTGCCGCGCACAACTTCCGTCAAAGCCGGCTGAGTAATGTTGTCTCATCGCGGGGCGGTGCTACATGGCAAAGCGAAATACAAAGGGAGGAACTATGAACCCGTTCGTTGATCCCCGGCGATCTGGCAGCCGCGTATTTTTGTTTCTTTCACTAGCCGTGTTCTTTACAACTGGCGCAGCTTTCTTGAGCAAAAGGGTAGGCGCCAAGGCCACGCAGGACGCGTCCAAGAAGGATGACGCTGCCTTGATCGAATCGTTTCGGCACGTCGAAGTCGCTTCCGTCTCCGACGCAATGGAACAGATCCTCGGCAAGAAACTGTACATGACGCACCGGATGCGCCCCATATTCCGAAGCAAGTTCGCCGGATTCGCCCTGACGGTACATCTCAAGAAAGAGGAGAATGATGACCCCGCGGCCTTGAACGGCATGCTTTCCGCTATTGACGAAGGGCCCAGGAATTCCGTTTATGTGATGCAGGTCGATGAGGGCGCCGACATCGCCGGTATGGGAGGACTAATGGGGACGGCCATGTATGCTCGCAATTTCTCTGGTGCGGTGATCGACGGCGGCGTGCGAGACGTGGCCTATTTGGAAAAAATTGGTTTCCCAGTGTTCGCCACGGGCATTGTCCCGTCCACGTCGGTGCATCACTATCGCTTTGCCGGCGCCAACATACCCATTCAGTGCGACGGAGTCACGGTGAGACCCGGCGACATTGTGGTGGCTGATGCCGATGGCGTGGCAGTTGTCCCCCGTGAAGCTGCGGAGAAGGTTCTTGCCCTGGCCGAGCAGTTAGACTTCAAGGAGCATTCCATGTACCCGATCATCGAGAAGGCGCGGTCGATCGTGGAGGGCGTAAAGCAGTTGGGCCGGCTGTAGGCGGCTCGTCGCTTCCAAAGAGCCGGAATTGAGACTGGATTCTCTTCGGGAGCTGTAGTATATCTTTTCATGTAGTGAATTCGATTTTCATTTCTATCGGGACAGGCGTTTTTTCATGAGCGTCCAAAAGCGGGAATACAACATCACCTCTCTGCAACGCGGCCTGCGTATGCTGCAACTCATGGGCCAGGCCGGGCGAGGGCTCCCCGCCTCGGAAATCGCAAGGCTTTCCGCTCTGCCTGTAAGTACGGTCCACCGCTTTCTCGTCAATTTGGAAGCGGGAGGGTTTCTTGCCAAGGACGAAGTCAACAATTATCACCTGGGCGTGGCTTGCGTTTCTCTTGGTCAGGCAGCGCGCGAACAGCTGGATGTTCGAAAAGTGAGCTTTGCTCACCTGGAGCAGTTGAATCGCAGCACGCGGGAAACCGTTCATCTCACCGTCAGGCACAAACTCACGGCCGTTTATATCGAAAAGATGGAATCTCCCGAGCCGCTGCGGATTCACTCCCGGATTGGGGCCAGCGTTCCGCTCTATTGCACGGCGGTGGGCAAGGTGATGCTCGCGTATCTGGACCCGGAAGAGCAGGAGAGAGTCGTAAATCAACTGGAGCTGCGCCGATTCACGGAAAATACCGTCGGCAGCATTCAGGAATTGCAGGCACAACTAGCGAGAGTAAGAAAAGATGGCTTTGCCTGCGACATGGAAGAGCACGAACCCCATATCCGCTGCATCGCGGCGCCGATCTCGGACCACACTGGCGCGGTAAACGCCAGCCTTAGCGTGACCGGTCCGGCCGTGCGCATGTCCACGAATCGTTTGCGGGAAATTGCGCCGCTCGTTCGTGAAGCCGGATTGAAAATATCCCACGATCTCGGCTTTATGGGGACCGCGACTCGTCCCGTTACCGCAGCCCGGGCCGCGGCACAACGCGGACCCAAAGTGAGAACCGTTCATCCCGTTTCGCGCGCAAGAATCGCCGCAAAGTAATTGAACTTTGGTTTTGACCGTTTGCAAGACATCCGAGTTACGCATCAGGAGGCGTGAAGGCTTCATGAGTCGGAGAGGGCACTTCCTTGCAGAGGCGGTTCTGATCGCGTGCCTGGCGTTGCCGGGAAATCTTTCTCCGTCCGAGCAAACTTCTGCTTCTGTGCGTACGGATGTCCAGCCGGAAACATTGCTTTCCCAGCCAGCCGGAGCGAATTGGCTCTCTTATAACGGAGATTACACCGGCAAACGCTTCAGTTCCCTGAATCAGATCGACAAGAGCAATGTGGGCCAATTGCGCGTGAGCTGGGTGTTTCATGCCTCCAATTCAAGCGCGCTGGAGGTCACTCCTGTCGTGTACGAAGGCCTGATGTTTGTTACCTCGGCAAACGACGCCTATGCCCTGGATGCCCAGACAGGGCGCATCATTTGGCACTATGCGCGTCCTGTCACAGAGGGCTTGATAGACGATGCGTCGGAACACCACAATCGCGGCGTTGCCATTTGGCATTCGCGCGTATACATGGAGACCGACAATGCCCATTTGCTCTGCCTCGATTCGCGTTCCGGCAATTTGCTTTGGGATGTTGCCTACACGGACGGCAACAAGAACTACGGCGCCACAAGCGCTCCCTTGCTCGTACACGACAAAGTGATCGTCGGAACGTCCGGTGGCGATGACGGCGTTCGGGGATTTGTTTCGGCTTATGATGCCCAATCGGGAAAGTTAGTCTGGCGCTTCTGGACCATACCCGGTCCCGGCGAGCCAGGATCGGAGAGTTGGCCCGGAACATCCTACCTCCACGGCGGCGGCACCACTTGGATGCCCGGTACGTTCGATCCCGAATTGAACACTCTTTTTTGGGGAACCAGCAATCCCGCGCCAGACTTCAGCGGCGACACCCGCCCTGGAGATGACCTGTACACGGATTGCGTCCTGGCCTTGGATCCGGACACGGGAAAGCTGAAATGGCATTTCCAATTCACGCCCCACGACCTCTACGACTACGACGCCACGGAGACTCCCATTCTCATCGATGCGGAATACCAGGGGCAGCCGCGCAAACTGTTGGTCGAAGCAAACCGCAATGGCTTTTTCTATGTCCTGGATCGCGTCGATGGGAGATTTCTTTCCGCCGTTCCCTTTGTGGAGAAATTGAATTGGGCGAAGGGAATCGATGGGAATGGCCGTCCCATCCTTACAGGAGTTGTGCCGACGACGAAAGGCGTCCGCGTCTGCCCGGGATTTTCGGGCGCCACAAACTGGTATGCGCCTTCCTATAATCCGTCCACCCGCCTTTTTTATTTTTTGGCGTCGGAAAACTGCAGCATTTATTTTCGCGGCCCCGAAAAATTCGTTTCTGGACACATGTACTATGCAACCGGTGCGAAACGCAGTCCCGGTGACACGGGCAAAAAGATCCTACTGGCGTATGACCTCTCAACTTCCGAGCCAGCCTGGAAATATCCGCAAGTGGGTTCCGGGCGGTCGAGCGCCGGCACGATGAGCACGGCAGGCGGCCTGGTCTTTTTCGGAGACGACGCCCAGTCGTTCGAAGCGGTTGACGCCAGCACGGGCGCTCCTCTCTGGCATTTCCATACCGGCCAAAGCATCACCGCTTCGCCCATGAGTTTCTCGGTGAATGGAAATCAGCACGTCGCCATCGCCGCGGGAAGTGACGTTTTCTGTTTTCGTTTGTGAATCGCAGTCATTGGTTAATTCAGGAGGTTACCGTGTTTTCAACATTCAGCACTCGCAGAGGATTTGCCTCGAAGTTCGCATCCCTAGTGGCCGGCACCGGCTTTGCCAGTTTATTCTCGGGCTCGGCTCCGGCCGCCGCGCAAGCCCCAAGCGGCGTCCAGAAGTTGAACTATGAAGGCAAACCTGCGGGCACAGGATTCATCACGCCTTTGATCATTCACAACGGAGTGATCTACATTGCGGGCCAGGGCGCGCATTCGCATGATCCCGAAGGCAAATTCCCCTTTGACATTGAGACACACACCCAGAAGGTGATGGAAAACGTCAAGACCCTTGTGGAAACCGGCGGCGGCGCAATGGACAGCATCCTGCAGCTCACCGTTTACCTGACCAAGATCGAGGACTACGACGGCATGAACAAGGTCTTCAAGACCTATTTCCCGAACGGCGGGCCGGCCAGAACAACGGTCGCCGTTGCCGCTCTGCCCGGTCAATCCTTGGTGGAAATCAACTGCACGGCCGCAGTCGTTCGCAAATAACTGGACCAGGAGAAACTATGAATTTCAGCGCGAAGTGGACCCGCCGCAGCTTCATGACCGGCATCAGTTCGTTGACGGCGATGATCCTGGGCTCGAGAAAACTGCCGGCGGCGAACGTACCAGGTTCAGTCAACGACAGCTCCGTCAAGGGTTTTGGTCAGACGGGGAATGTGTATGACGAACTGGGCGTTACAACCGTGATCAACGGTCAGGGGACCATGACTATGCTCGGCGGATCCCTGATGCGCCCGGAGGTGGAAGCGGTGATGGCTCTGGCCGGGCGCCATTTCGTCAACATTCCGGAACTCGAGGTGGCCGCCGGAAAGCGGATCGCGGAAATGTTGAAGCTGCCACAGGATTATTCCGCGCTGGTTACCTCCGGAGCCGCGGCGGCGATGCTATCCGGGCTGGCCGGAATTCTCACGCGCGACAACCCCCAGTTCATCAGGCAGCTTCCCGATCTGACGGGAATGAAGTCCGAAGTTATCATCCAAAAATCGCACCGCAATCCGTTCGACCATCAGCTGCGCGCCACGGGGATCAGGCTGGTCGAAGTTGTTGACCGCGATGATTTGCGAAGGGCCGTCAACGAAAAAACGGCGATGATGCATTTCTCCAATTTCGCGAATGCCGCGGGGCAGATCAAGGTGGATGAGTGGGCGAAGTTCGGCAAGGAATACAATGTTCCCACTTTCATTGATGCCGCAGCGGACACCCCTCCCGTTTCGCACCTTTGGGACTATGCGAATATGGGGTACGACCTGATCGCGTTTAGCGGAGGCAAAGCCATCCGCGGCCCGCAATGCGCCGGCCTGCTGGTCGGGCGCAAAGACCTGGTCAACTACGCGCTCTTGAACAACAGCCCTCATGAAGACACGATCGGCCGCAGTCAAAAGGTCGGGAAAGAGGAAATTGTTGGCATGGTCAAGGCGCTGGAGTGTTACCTCCAGGAAGACCACGACGCGCTCGCCAAGGAATGGCAGCATCGCCTGGAACTTATTTCGACCGAGGTTTCGAAAGTCCCGGGCGTCACGACGAAGTTCTTCGTTCCGGACGTCGCCAACCATGTTCCCCACATGGAAATACGGTGGGACAAAAGGATCTCCGCAACTCCCAAGGAGATCTCCGCGTCGCTGCGCAAGGGCAAACCTGCGATTGTCCTGAGCACAGGAGAAGAGCGCGAAATCCTCTCGCTGAACTCCTTCATGTTGCAACCCGGCGAAGACAGGATCATTGCCGACGCAGTCGTGGCGGTTCTGAAGGCCCACGCGTCTTGAGGGATGGACCCCTTTCACGCAAACGAGGACTACTAGATGCCTTACGGACGTACGAAGCTCCGGGTAATTGTTCAGGGGCTTTCATGAGTGGGTCCGGAGCAAGCCGCATTCGCTGGCTGCTGATCTTTTGGCTGTTCGTGCTCAGCGGTATTTCCTACCTGGATCGGGTGAATATTTCGATTGCGGGAAGTTCTTTGGCGGAGGAGTACCACCTCAGTCAAATGCGGCTGGGCTGGGTGTTCACCGCCTTCCTGCTGGGTTACGCGTTGTTTCAAACGCCCGGCGGATGGCTGGTGGATCGGTTCGGTCCGCGGCGAGTCCTTACTGTTGGTGTTGTCTGGTGGGGAATCTTTACGGCGCTGACGGCCTCGTTGCCGACCAAAGTCTGGGGCGCGGTGCTTTTCTTTATCCTGGTGCGCTTTCTCCTCGGGGCCGGAGAGGCAATCATCTATCCCTCTTCGAACCAGTTCGTGTCTCAATGGATCCCCTCGCAGGAACGTGGCATAGCCAACGGAATGATCTTCGCTGGCGTTGGAGCCGGAGCTGGAATAGCCCCAATTATTGTCAGTTATCTGATGGTCCATTACGGTTGGCGCTCGTCTTTTTGGGTCAGCGCACTCCTCGGGTTGCTCGCGGGAATCGTCTGGTATCTAATGGCGCGGGACAAGCCCGAACGCCATCCGTTCGTGAACTCAGCGGAACTCTCTTTCATTCAGAAGGACCTCGCGCCCGTCGCCCCAGTGGGCTCAAGCACGGAAAATTCTTTGCAGAAGGACGAGGCTACCTCTCCGCTCCACATCTCCTGGCGCAGCATTCTCACCAGCAAGAGTATTCTGGCCGTCACGGCAAGCTATTTTTGTTTCGGCTACGTAGCCTGGATTTTCTTCAGCTGGTTCTACATCTATCTGGCCAAAGTGCGTGGATTGGACATCAAGGCGAGCGCTCTCTATAGCACCCTCCCACCCCTGGCCATGGTTGCTTGCAGTTTGTCCGGGGGTGCGATCAACGACGCGCTTTCGCGAGCTTATGGCAAACGGGTCGGGCGCTGCGGGATCGCCTTTCTGGCGCTGCTTCTCGCCGCCGCGTTTTTGGTGATAGGTTCGCGCGCGGCAAACGCCTCTGTGGCGAGCATCGTCCTTTCTGGCGGAGCCGGTGCCCTCTATCTTTCGCAAAGCTCGTTTTGGTCAGTCACTGCGGACATCGCCGGAGATAGCGCAGGCTCGGCATCTGGGTTTATGAACATGGGCGGACAATTCGGCGGCGCCTTGACCGCGTCGCTCACACCAGCGATTGCACAGCAATACGGTTGGAAATCCTCCTTCCTTGTCGCGGCTGTATTGAGCGTTGCCGGTGCGATTGCCTGGCTTTTGGTTGATCCGGAACGCCGGTTGATCCCAATCGCGAAAGTGGCGGCCTGATGGGGGATCGGAACGAGGCATGAAGATTAAAGCAAAGGAACAGTGCCGTTGGGATCTGGTTAGCCTTGGCGAGGTCATGCTGCGACTCGATCCCGGAGACACGCGGATCACCACGGCGCGCGAGTTTCGGGCCTGGGAAGGTGGCGGCGAATACAACGTTGCCCGCGGACTGCGGCGGTGCTTCGGCATGGAGACGGCGATCGTTACCGCGCTGGCCGACAACCCCGTCGGCCGTTTAATCGAAGACCTCATGTTGCAGGGAGGCGTAAATCTGGAGCACTTGCGCTGGGTGAAGTACGACGGCGTAGGGCGGACGGTCAGAAATGGATTGAACTTCACCGAGCGCGGGTTCGGGATGCGGGCTGCCCTGGGCTGTTCCGACCGTGGACATACTGCGGCCGCGCAAATGAAGCTCGGAGAAACAAACTGGGAGAAGATCTTTTCGGAGCAGGGAGCGCGCTGGTTTCACACCGGAGGGATCTTTTGCGCCCTTTCAGAGACCACGCCCGCGGTTGTTCGCGAAGCAATGGAAGCGGCAAAACGCGGCGGAACAATCATCTCCTATGATCTGAACTATCGCGCGTCCTTGTGGTCGTCCAATGGGGGCAAGGAAAATGCGCAAGCCGTCAACCGGGCGCTCGTGTCACTTGTCGATGTCTTGTTTGGAAACGAAGAGGATTTTACGGCCGCGCTGGGCTACGAAGTGGAAGGAGTGGATGAGGCTCATTCCAATCTCGATCCCAGATTCTTCCAGAAGATGATCGAGAAGGTGAAACGCGATTTTCCCGGCCTCTCCGTGGTGGCCACAACGCTTCGCAGCGCGAAAACGGCGACCCGCAACGATTGGAGCGCGATCGCCCATTGGGACGGGAAATTTTACGAAGCGGTCCGTCGGGAGAATCTGGAGATATTCGATCGCGTGGGAGGTGGCGACTCTTTTGCTTCCGGCCTGATCTATGGGCTGCTGTCAGGAAAAGACATCGCTTGGGCGCTGGAGTGCGGCGTGGTTCATGGCGCGCTCGCGATGACCACACCCGGCGATACCTCCATGGCAAGCTTGCAGGAGATTTTGCAGATTATGAAAGGCGGAACGGCCCGGATTTCGCGTTGATGTGGTGAACGGAAACTTCTCTTGCGGAGCAATCCATGAAGGTAGAAGAAATTATTCGGCGCATCGGTGAGATCGGCGTCGTGCCGGTGATTCGCGCAGCACACGCTGCGGAGGCAGCGCGAGCGGTCGAAGCAGTCTGCGCGGGCGGAATCTCCATTGTTGAAATTACGATGACTGTGCCGGACGCGCCTCGACTGCTGCGCGAGGTCGCCCGCCGAAACAGCGATTTCTTGATCGGGGCGGGAACGGTCTTGAATGCGAAGCAGGCGGAGATTTGCATAGATGCAGGTGCACAGTTCCTGGTCAGTCCCGGCTTGGCTCCCGAGATAATTCATACCGCCTCGAAGCACGGCGTACTGGCCATCCCCGGTGCATTCACCCCAACCGAAGTGATGGCGGCTAAGGCGCTGGGTGTGGACGTCATCAAGATTTTCCCCTGCGGTAGTGGCGGAGGCCCAAGTCATATCCGGGCGCTGAGGGGGCCGTTCCCCGATTGCCGTTTTATCCCCACAGGTGGCGTCAGCTTGAAGAATGCCGAGGAATATTTTGCTGCCGGCGCTTTTGCGTTGGGGATCGGCGCGGAGCTTGCCGATCTCGCCGCCCTGCGCAGGAATGAACCGCACAAGATCACCGAGGCCGCCAAAGCGCTTGCCGCGATAGTTCACAAACACAGAGCTCAGATAAGCTCGCGGGCGTAGACCACCTGCCAGTCCCACCTTTTCTGAGAGCGGGCTGACGGGCATTTGCCTGGTTATCCTAAACTTTCGGATTGAATCCTCGCTAGACTTCAGAACCAGCACGCATTGCTCCCGGTGCGCTCCTATGTCGACCTGTAGATGCATTCATGCTCCCGCTCGTACACGACTCCCAGCCAAAGCACGAGAGGAGGAGACAAAAAAAGGGAGGTTGACAACGGAAGGAAAGGAAAGTAAAAGGAATGAATCGAAAGCAGTCGTAATCCGCCCCAGAAACCTTCAGATTTGATCGGGGCATCGCGGAGGTGGTGGATGCGCTTGGCACTTCAAAGCTCTCGCGTTTCACAAGCAGTGCTCCTCGGAATCTTCCTCTTCCTCTCGGGGCCGGAAACACCACTGGCGGGGCAGTCAACATACACGGCCCAATTGACGGGCGTGGTCACGGACGCTTCCGGAGGTGTGGTGCCCGGCGCAAAGGTGACGCTTACCGACGAGACCACGAGCGTGAGCCAATCCTATGCCACCGATGGCCGAGGCGTTTACGTGTTCACCGGAATTCGGCCGGGAACTTACAACATCCGCGTGGAGGCGCCGAACCTCGGGACGCGCGAGCGCAAGGGCCTGGTCCTGGCAGTCAGCCAGCAGGCCAGTCTCGATTTCACTCTCTCCCCCAACACTGTCTCTGAAAGCGTTACTGTGACGGGTGAGGCGCCCTTGCTGGATACGGGCAACGCCAGCCTCGGTACGGATGTGACCAATGAATATGTCCGGGACATCCCTCTTCCCGATCGCAGCTTTTTCGGCCTGGTTTTTCTCGCTGGCGGTGTGACGGAATCGGCAGGTTCTGGGATTCAGGATTCTTATCCATCGGGAACAAACTTTGTTTCAAATGGCCAACGCAACGCGACCGCTGAAGTACGCATGGACGGAGCGCTGACCAGCGCGCCGGAGCAGGGCGAAGGTGGCACAACAAATGTCTACTACCAGCCTTCCGTGGAGATCGTTCAGGAATTCAAAGTGGAGAACAACAGCTTTTCCGCTGAATATGGCAATAACGGAGGCACGGTCGTCAATCTCGTGCTGAAAGAGGGTGGAAATCAGTTTCATGGCAGTGGGTGGTGGTTCGGACAGCGCTCCGCACTGGACGCCAACGATTTCTTTAATAATGCAGCAGGCATCCCCAAGCCAGACCATCTGCGTGACCAGTACGGCTTCTCTCTGGGCGGTCCGATTCGCAAGCAAAAAACCTTTTTCTTTGTCGATTTTGAAAAAGTCCGCGACAATGTCGCCGTCAATTTTTCCGGTAATGTGCCGACCGCGGATGAACGGCTTGGCAATTTCTCTGCGGACAGTACTTCCATTTTCAACCCTTCTCAATGCTTGACCCACGATCCTAGAACCATGCAATGCACGCAGCGGCAGCAGTTCATCGGGGATAGCACCAACTTTGACGCAAATCACAATCCCCTTGCTGGTGTTCCCAATGTCATCCCCACCGGCATGATTGATCAGATTGGTCAGAAAATTATCAATTTGTATCCAATGCCAAACGTCCAAGGAAATCCCAACTTTAACTATCGTCAATCCACGGTCGCATCGAGTTCCGGCTACCAATACGATATTAAGGTTGACCATCACTTCAACGACAAGATGCACCTGTCTGGCCGCTACAGCCATCTGTATTCCGATTTCTCCACACCCTTTTTCCTGGCTGATGGCACAGATGCCGTTGGAAATACGATTAACGATGGCTTGGCAGGCGACACGGTCGTCCACAACGCCGGCGCCGAGTTCAACTGGAGTCTGACGCCAACGACACTTTGGACTAGCCGCTTCGCCTTGGACCGGGTAAGTTCCCCAGGGCATTCCGTTGGACCCACACTTTCGTCTGTGGGGCTTCCTTCGATCCTCGAACAAGCAAATGGGCTCGACCGAATGCCCACGATTCAGATGGATTTCGGGGCTCCGATGAACCAATTGTCCCTCTTCAATCAGTGCTGCACGGATGTAATATTTGGCCACACTCTGTTTTCCTACTCCTCCGCGGTTTCGTTCATACGTGGAAGACACACCCTGAAGACAGGGTTTGAACAGCGCCAGTTTCTTAACAACTTTGGCCAGCCAAACTATCCGACGGGGTTCTTCTACTTCCCGCAAAATATCACTGGCGTGTCTCCCACGGACACGACTGGGCAAGGCAATTCGTTTGCCGACCTGCTCCTGGGCTACGGTGATCCCGGTAGTAGCCAGATCAACATTCAGCCGAGCGTTGCCGACAAATCCTGGGAAACCGCGTTTTATATTCAGGACGACTTCAAAGTCAGCCCTCGTCTGACTTTGAACCTTGGGCTGCGTTATGAGTGGAGCACACCTTACACAGAACGATTCAACCATCAGCAGTACAGTGATTTTACCGGTGCCACCGGGATTACCGTCCCACTTCCTTCTCCGCTGGATCCGTCAACGGTCACGCCAACAGCATTGACCGGGACCACCCTGTTTGTCGGCCAGGGCGGATTCGGACGGCATTTGCCCGTGGATCGCAATAACGTTGCCCCTCGGCTGGGATTTGCGTATTCCCTGAATCCGAACACAGTGATTCGTGGAGGAGCTGGCATTTATTATGGATTGAATCCCGCCACCAACTTCCAATACACAGGCACTGCTTTTAGCTCCAGTGGAAACGTATTTTTCACCTTGGACAATTTCAATACACGGAATGCCACGCTGGAAAATCCCTTTCCGAATGGGCTGCCCGTTCCACAAGGAATGCAGTACGGCGCAAACCCCAATTGGGGTTTTTCCAACAGTAATAATTTGGGCATGGAAACACCTCGCAATGCAGAGATTTATCAATGGAACGTAGGCTTTCAAAGGCTTCTCCCCCGGGAAATCACCATTGGCGTCGACTATTCGGCGAGCCGCAGTAGCCATCTACCCTGGGGCGGCGATAACGTCACCACGACTCGCAACCGCAATTTCCTCTCATCCGATCAGCGATCTCAAATTTCAGCCGCACAGCATGCGTTGGATCCGAATTGTGATGCAGATGGCTGCGTGACCGCCTACCTGACTCAGTTGGTGAACAATCCCTTTCAATATCTCTTCGTTCAGGTTCCGGGCCAGCCTGCGCCCCTTTTCAATTCGCCGTCGTCCCTTTACACACAGCCACAAATCCCTCTGATCAATTTGCTGCGCCCATATCCTCAATTTCCCGGTGTGTTCACGCAGCTCCCAAATCTGGGCGCAAGTGCATTCTATAACTCGATGCAGATACGTTTTCAGAAGCGCGCGAATCATTACGTGAGTTTCGAGGGCAACTACACGCTTTCCAAAGCAACGGATGACTCTTCCGCCGGGTTCAACGCATTTGTTGGTACGCTTAATGCGGGAAACGTCCAGCAACTCGATCGGCTAAAGACCGAACATGCCATCAGCGCAAACGACGCTACCAATCGTTTCGTGCTTGCTGCCATCGTGGATCTTCCTGTTGGGCGAGGTCGCTGGATTGGACGGGATATGAACCGGGTTCTCGATGGCGTAATCGGAGGCTGGGCAGTTGCTGCCCTCATCACGCGCCAGACTGGCCAACCTCTCGCATTCAGCACTGCGGAAGGGGCGAACGGACTCTTCTTGGATGGCAATCAGCGTCCGAACATTCTTTGCAATGCCTACCTGCTCGGCAGCGGGATCAGCTATCACCAGGCCGCCGCAAATGGACTCAGCGGAGTCGGCAACCCTTCTGTGTTCAATAATTCCTGCTTCGCTTTCCCTGGTGACGAAGTTCCCGGTAACGCCTCTCGGTATATTCCGACCTTGAGAACCGACGGGATCCACAACATGGACCTCTCCTTCACCAAGGAGTTCCAGATCAAAGAACGCATGTCGCTTCAGGTGCGAGGTGAATTCTTTAACTTCACTAACACGCCGCGCTTTGCAGCTCCGAACACCAGCGTGGATAGCGGGAGCTTTGGCACGGTAACGAGCACGGCGAATTCGCCGCGCCACACGCAATTTGGTGTGCGGTTCCAGTTTTAGCGTGTGAGCCCAATGCGACTACTTATTAAACTTTCACTCTGTGGAGCGGCCTGCCTAGGTTCAATGGCCGCGGCCGATGCCCAGGAGCAAAACTGGACTAACTTCGTGCGGATTGGCGCGTACGGTTTGCAGGCGGACAATGCGGAAGCGATTGTGCGGGATGCGACGAAGAGCCACGTATTTGGCATCGAAGTCGACAACGACATTCCCGGACGGTATGAGAGTTTCACAGATCCCGAGAAGAAGCTTAAAGCGATCCGTGCCGTCGCGGATACGGCGCACAAGGCGGGAAACCACGCGTTTGTCTACATTGCGGGAACCGAATGCATCACCGCCAACGCGGACAGGTCGCCGCACTCCGTTTTGAAGGATCATCCGGACTGGCTGCAGCGCAAAATCACCGGGGAACCCGCCGTCTTCACTTCAGGAGCAGCGTTTTGGATCAGTCCCGGGGACGAAGATGTTTGGATCAGCCCGTATGCCAAACAGTGGCGCAAGATCTACATGCAAAGAGTCCGAGAGATCGCCCTAACGCGCATCGACGGAATTTACGTGGACATTCCTTACTGGATGACACACTTTGATGGCTGGGAAAACACTTGGGCGAGTTTTGATGACGCCACGGTTGCGGCATTCCGCGAAAAAACCGGGCTGGATGCGAAAAAGGATCTCAAGTTGGGCGACTTCCAAGACCCTAATTTCCGCAAGTGGATCGATTTTCGCATCGCGACCATGACAGATTTCGTCAAGGAGATTCGGGAGAACGCACGGAGCGTGAACCCGGATATCATGGTGATCCCGGAAATCTATCCCGGCATAGAACAAGAGTCGACCCGCGTAGGCGCCGACGTTTACCAAATGTACGGGGTGGTGGATGCCATTGCCCACGAGTATGAGTTCGGCGAAGGCGAGCACATGGCATCTTCGCGCTCGCAACTCGACTGGTTCCTGTATCAGGCGGGAATGCTGACGTTCCGCTCTTTCGCCAGGGGAAAAGCAACTTGGATCTTGAACTACTCGTGGGACGGTGACAAAAATGTCGATCCACGGGAAGCCATGAAGAACCTCGCGATGTCGCAAGTTGTGGCGGGCGCAAACTTCTGGGACGCTCCAGGACACTCCATGGCTGGATCCAATGACAAAGCGACGCGCGCGGAAATTTTTCAATGGATCGAAAAAAACGAAAAGGTCCTGTACTCGCCGCGCCTCCCGATGCACCCCGTGGGTGTCTACTTCTCGCCCAAGAGTCGTGACTACGATCCCGGCTGGTTTCTGCCGTCATACCGCGGGCTTTTGGTGATGCTCTTGCAATCACACCTTGAATTTGAGGTGATCACACCAGAAACCCTCGCCGAATTTCACGGCCAGGTTTTGGTGTTGCCAACCGTTACAGTCTTGACCGACGCCGAAAAGCAATCGCTCAAGCGATTCACGGACAATGGCGGTCGCCTCGTGATAACAGGTCACAACGCAACCGGCTTCAGCGCTTCCGAGCACATAGTGCCCCTGGAAGATTGCCCTGCGAGCCTCTATTTGGGCAAACTGGAAAAGAACTTCATAGGCGGTTCACAAGAAAGGCCGGTGGAATTTCTGAAAGTGGTGGGAGTGAAAAGTGAAATCGCAATTGAAGCGCCGCCTACAGTTGCGGTGAACTTCGGACAAGTGAACGGCGCGCCGCATCTGTTTCTTGCGAATTTCACCGGGCTGGTTCCCGGGAAAATCGCGACTCCAACAGGCGTCTCCGGAGTGAAAGTCAACATTCCCCGCAGTACGGGAAATTCTCTCGCTTACCTTCCGTTCCTGGGCGAAATACAAATTCTCCATGGGACAAAACACGGCGACACAATGCAGTTTGAACTCCCGCCGATCGAGCGTGGTGCGATCGCCTGGGTGGTTGGGAACTGACTGAGGAATCGAATGCCATCTCCACTCAGCGCTGGAAAGCGGAAAGGGCTAGAGGCGGTCGCCGATTCAAACGGAATCATCGCCGCCCTGGCAATTGACCAACGCAGTGCCCTTCGAACTTTGTTTTCACGGGCGATGGGCACAGAAGCAGCGGAGGTGCCGCCGGAAAATCTATCGCAATTCAAAGAAGCGGTGAGTTCGATTCTTACGCCACATGCGAGTGCGATCCTCCTGGATCCGGAATATGGGTTAGCCGCCGCTGCCAAGCGAGCCACAAACGCGGGGCTTCTGCTCGCCTATGAGCAAACCGGATATGACAAGAATGTGCCCGGGCGGATGCCACGCCTGCTCGATCGATGGTCAGTCAAGCGCCTGATCGAGGCAGGCGCAAACGCGGTCAAACTACTTTTGTACTATTCAAGCCGGTCGTCAGCGGAAACCAACGATAATAAATATGCATTCGTGGAAAAAGTTGGGGCGGAGTGTGTTGCTTCGGATGTACCTTTCTTCCTGGAACTGGTGAGCTACGGCGAGAACATGGACGAAAAAAGAATCGAGTTTGCGCGGATCAAACAGGAAGTCGTCGCCGCCGGGATGAAGGAATTCTCAAAGCCGCGATACCGCGTGGATGTGTTGAAAGTCGGGATGCCCGTCAATCTTTCATTTGTGGAGGGATCGCCGTCCCCCGGGGGAGAAATCCTTCACACCAGAGAACAAGCGAAGGACGAGTTCATGCTGGCCGCGGCATGCGCTTCGATTCCGTTCATTTACCTGTCCGAGGGCGTGAGCAACGCCACCTTTCAGTTTGGATTGCAACTCGCTGCTGAAGCGGGCGCCAAGTTTTCAGGAGTGCTCTGCGGAAGGGCCACGTGGAAAGACGGCGTGGAGATATTTGTGAAGCAGGGACCTCTCGCTCTGCAAGATTGGTTAGGACGCGAGGGTGTCGGTAACATCGAAAATGTGAATAAGTGTCTGGCTAACGCCACGCCATGGTTTGAAGCAAGCGGTCTTGCTGCCCCGAGCAGGGGCCATTGATGTTTCTCTGCGTCAGCCTCAATCCCGCAATAGATAAGCGGCTGCGGCTTGAGCGATTGCAGATTGGAAGCGTGAATCGTGCGAGTGAGGCAAGTGCCGCTCCGGGCGGCAAAGCGGCCCATGTTGCAATGGTTTTGAGAACTTTTGGAACGGATCCTTTGTGGTTGGGTTTTGCAGGCGGAGCGACGGGCAAACAACTGGTCGAAGGGTTACATGGGCTAGCCATTCGAGTACACGAAATACCGACTAGTGGCTCGACGCGAACGAATCTGGAGATTATCGAAGATGAAGGCGGCGTGACAGAAATCCTGGAGCCGGGTCAACCTATCGCCGCCGAGGAACTTCGGCGGTTCGAGCGAACCTTTACCAAACTCTTGAGCGAGGCCAGCGAGCAGCCGACGGTGATTTTTTCAGGCAGCCTTCCGGAGGGCGTGCCACCGGACCATTATAAGATGCTCGCCGAATTGGCACATGAGTTTGACAGTCGCGTGTTTGTGGATACCAGCGGCGACCCGTTCAAGTTCGCCCTGGCGGGCAAGCCGGACTTTGTAAAGCCCAATCGAGGAGAGGCGGAGTCCTGGAGCGGACATGCGATCAGCGGCCCGTCCTCTGCCAAGGATATTCTCGGGGGCATGCTCAAAGCAGGAGCAGTCTCCGGCGCGATTACTTTGGGTCCGGAAGGGCTGGTTTGGCTTTCCACGACCGGAGATACGCTCTTTGCCACTGCTCCCAAGTTGTCCGCTCGGTCCTGTGTCGGCAGCGGTGACTCTACACTGGCGGGATTCGCATTTGCCGCGCAGCAACGACTGCCTCCGGTTGAAGCGGTGCGCCTTGCGGTCGCATGTGGATCCGCCAACTGCCTCGCATCAGGCCCTGGCTGCGCCCGTGCGGAAGATATCGCCAGTCTAAAAGAGCAGATTCGTGTGGAGACTTTGGCGTAATCCCTTTAGAAAGGCGGGAGTCACCATCACATGCTGAGCGAGGAACGGCGTCGCGAAATCCTGGAACTGTTGCGCACGAATGGCCGTGTCCTGGTGCGGGATCTTTCCAAACACTTCCGCACGTCGCAGATTACCATTCGCAAGGATCTGGAATCTCTCCACCATGAAGGCCAACTGGCGAGAACCCACGGCGGAGCGCTGCCCAAAGAGACCGGCGCTTTAAAAGATAGCCCGCTGCAGGAAAAAGAACGCCAGCACCGCCAGGAGAAAATCCGGATTGCCGCGGCCGCTGCGCGCAAGATACGTCCCGGGCAGGTGATCATTCTGGACTCCGGCACCACCACCACGGCGATTGCGCGAGCCTGCCGGAATATCAAAAACCTTACAATCATTACCAACGCCACAAATATAGCGGCGGAGCTTGCCGATTCGCCGGGTGAGGTTATCCTCACCGGAGGCGTCTTGCGCCAGAATTCGTATTCTCTGGTAGGACCACTGGCCGAAGATTCACTCCGGAAGCTGAGCGCCGATCTGTTGTTCCTGGGGGTTGATGGATTTGACGTTCGCTACGGCTTGACCACCCCGAACATTCTGGAAGCGCGGGTAAATCGAGCGATGGCGGAAGCCGCCCGGCGCACGGTCATCGTCTGTGACTCCAGCAAGTTTGGACGCCGGAGCTTGTCGCTGATTATGCCTGCTTCTTCCGTACACGAAGCGATCACTGACAAGAACATCTCGAAGCATGACCTTAGGGCGCTCCGTGATGCGGATATCGAAGTGACACTGGTTTAGGTTCGAAAATTTAACATTTGGAAAGAACATCTATGGCGATCAAATCAACCGCGCACGCCCGATCAGAAACCTACAAAGAGATTCTGTCCCAGGGTGACGTCTGGCAATCCGTTTTGCAGGAACTAAAGCAAAGCTCGTCCGGAGAAAGAATGCTTGGAAGCAACAACCGAAAGACGTCCTGGTTGTTTGTCGGATGCGGCACCAGTTTCTATCTGGCGGACGCCGCAGCAACTTCGTGGACTTTGCTGACCGGCGAGCCGGCACGCGCCGTTCCGGGATCGGAGATATTGCTGTACCCCGCCCTGACGCGTTCGGAGGCCACCAATTTACACGCGGTAGTGATCTCGCGGTCTGGCCGCACCTCGGAGGCTGTTCGTGCCGCCCATGTGCTTCGGAAAGAAATGCAGATTCACACCATCGGAGTCACATGCGCGGTGAAGAGTGAGCTTGAAGCCGAGTGCGATTCAACGTTGGTTTTAAAGGCAGCGGATGAGAAAAGCACAGTTATGACCCGATCTTTTACGTCCATGTTAATCAGTCTGCAATGGATGGCAGCAAGGCGCGCCGGAAACGCAGATTTCTGCACCTCCCTGGAGGTTATGGCCGCCCAATTCGCCGCGCGGCTCCGCTCCCTGACGGACGAGATAGAAGGCTTTGTCGATCGGAATTCTTTTGAAGATTACGTTTTTCTTGGCCAGGGGCCCTTCCACGGTATTGCGCGCGAAGCCGCCCTTAAAGTGATGGAGATGTCCTGCTCCTACAGTCAGTCTTTTCACACCCTTGAATTCCGCCATGGCCCGAAAGCAATCGTAACGCCCCACACTGCCCTGACGTTTTTCTTGAGCCAAACGGGCCAACAATCCGAGGTGGAGGTCCTGGAAGAAATGAAGGAATTGGGCGGAGTAACGATCGCCGTCTCGAATCGTGCGGATGAGAATATCCGCCGGGCGTCCGATCTTGTTCTGGAGTTGAATTTGCCTGGCGATGAGTTGACGCAGCTGGCATCGCATATCGTGCCCGCTCAGTTGATAGGCTTCTTTACAGGCATGGGCAAAGGACTCAATCCGGATCAACCCAAAAACCTTACCCGCGTTGTGATGCTGGACTAGCTGGATAAGGAGACAATCTATTGGCCCCTTTCGACGTCAGCGTCATCGGTGAATTGAATCTTGATTTGATATTGTACGGACTGCCGCAGACCTTGGCCCTCGAACGCGAACATCTGGCCACGGACTTAAGCATCACCTTGGGCAGTTCATCGGCGATCTTCGCCCACAACCTCTCGTACCTCGGGAACCGGGTGGGTTTCAGTTCGTGCATCGGGGACGATCCGTTCGGCGAAATCTGTGTGCAACGCCTTTCCGCGAGCGGCGTGGATGTTTCTCATATCAAAAAGTTGAGTGGGAAAACGACGGGACTCACCGTCATTCTGCCGCAGCGCAAGGATCGCTACATCCTGACCTATCCTGGCGCGATGTATGAGATGACCGACCGGGAATTGGACCAAAATTTTGTCTTCCATGCGAAGCATCTTCACTTGTCTTCTTATTTCCTGCAAAAAGGGATCCGGCCACATCTGATCGGTATCTTTCGCAAGGCAAAGGAGGCGGGTCTGACCACCTCATTGGACACCAACGATGATCCGGAGGATCGCTGGAGCGGCGACATTCAACTATTACTCCGATACGTGGACATTCTTCTGCCCAATGAGAGGGAGCTCTGCAAATTGGCGCAGACAAAAGATGTCGAGCAGGCGACCGAGTCTCTTTCGCAAAAGGTGCGCATCCTGGTAGTCAAACGTGGGTCGCAAGGCGCTGTGGCCCGCGTTGGAAAAGAAAAATACGTGGCGTTTCCGCCCGTCGTGGATGTGGTGGACCCCGTGGGCGCCGGAGACACGTTTGACGCGGGTTTCGTCCACCAGTTCATCCGTGGGGCAAAGATCGAAGACTGTCTGAAGTTTGCAAATTGCGCTGGGGCGCTCTCGGTCACCCGCGCAGGGGGCACGGAAGCATTTCGGGATGCCGCGCACCGGGAAGCCTTCTTGCGAAAGCACGCTGCGAGCCTTGGCCAATCAGGGAGCTTGCCTTCCAAGCCAAAAAGCTAGGATTTGTAATTCCTTCAAGGTGCTGGCGTCGCCTCCACCAACAAGCTGCCAGTGAACTCTACATTTAACTTGCCGACCGGTCCCCTTACCGTCCCGAGTTCCTTGTGGTGAACGTAGTCGGTGACCCGAAACGCGCCGGCAGGAAGTCCTCTCAGCTCTAGCTCTCCTTTCCACTCCTCCGCCTTCGCAGGATACGCTTTCGTAGCGCCTCCTTTTTCAGTGCTGTAGAAGGCATAGTAGAAGTGACTATCTTTTTCGATTGCATAGGCTTCGGGGAAATCAAATCCGTAGACATACAAGTCCAGAAACTTGCCCTTGGAAAGCATTTTTTCGTTGTACAAACTGATCCATTCTTTCCAATGAGCTTCCTTTGCCTGATTCAAATACACGGTCTTGAATTTTGGACCGTAGTCCGGCCAGGTAAACTTGGTTCCCAGCACACCGCCGGTGCCCAACGTTGAAGCGAAATCCTCTCCGAGGTCCTGCTCCTTATCGCTGGACGCGTTGGCAACTCGAGTGAGTTCGACGTGATCGCCATAGACGGCCGCTTCTGGGCCAAGCAGCGCCTTGTACATCTTCACGCGGCGGCGAACCTGAATCGACCCCACAGGATCGGCGGTCACGGCCTGATCCATGTATCGAAGCCACGCGAGATTGGGTGGCGTGCCGCACGGACAACTTTGCGTCACGCTATCCGGTTTTAGCGCCCGCGTAGTCTCGAAAATAATTTTATAGACGTCACCCATCGCGTAGACTGAGTCATACGGCGACTTGTGATGGTGCTTGGGGTTGTAGCACAGGGGCGTCGACCAAATATTGTCCAGTTTGTGGCCGTCGAATCCCCAGTCACGAATAAATCGTTCCGTTACTCCCTTGTAGTATTCCTTCACTTCCGGAACCGCGGGGCAGAGCGTCGCCAAATTTCGCGCCATTCGTGCGGGCTTTCCGTCCTTGTCGAGAATCAACCAATCGGGATGCTGTTTGACCACGTCGGAAACGACATATTTTCGGCCGCCGTAACCAAAGTGCCCGTCTTCTACGCCAAGCGGCAGCCACCACACCTGCATCTTCATTCCCTGATCGTGGAACTTCTTGACCATGTCGGGAATCGCGCCTCCCACAAATGCAGCCGAATTTGGCTGCCAATCCCCGTAGTTGTTAAACCACCCATCATCGAGCGTGGCCCAATGGATGCCCAATTCCTTCAGCTTGGGGATGGTGTCGAGCATCTGCTTCGGCGTCACACCGAACTCGTAGCCCCAGCCGCACCAGTTCACCGCGTAGTTTTCATCATTATTGCGCGGCTTTTCCAGGCCTTCCTTCGCCAACACTTTCGACCACAGACTCAGTGGCTGATAAAAATCGCCACGATAAATTGTGAGAAACGTTCGTGGAGTTGAAAAAACCTCTCCTGGCTTCAGAATCGTATCGGCCGGCACGCGCACTCCGGCTTCGACTTTTCCTGTCGCCGTGGTCTTCACAGGAAGTGACAAGGTAAGGGGAAGCGTTTCGACGTGGCCAATTGCCTCGCCAACCTCACCGCTCCAGAACGCCACAATGGGAATACCTCCGCCGACATATCCAAGGTCGTCCTTCGTTGGCACAGGTGCGCCGAACGGATTTTCCTGAGAGAACTTTGCGGGCATCGGGAAAATTTCGTCCTTGCCCCACTTCAAGCTCGCGCCTTGAAAAGTCCACAGCGGATACGACTGAGATTGGGAGTCGGGTGAGGCGGCAAACTGGTGACGCTGCAACGTGATCCAATCCAGCGGAACATCCGTCGGCCCCGTATTGCGAATGCTTAGAGAAAGAAGCGCAATATTTGGAAAATCATCATAAATGTCCAGCTCGAGCGTTTCTGCCAGATTCGTTTCCGGAATCGTGCCGCTTATCTCGATGTGCTTTCCCAATGGTCCTAGCTTTCCAGAGGCATCACGCACTTTCGCCCCGGCTAGGTCGAAGCGCGCCCCTGCGTGCTCCTTCTTCGATGACGAGACTATCTGGGAGAAATCGGGAGGTTTATCCTCGAGCGAGGTCTGCCCGCTTGTTGCCACAAGCGTGGCCGTCAAGGCCCCGGAAGGAGTCAGGCGAAACTCCGCGGAAGGCGTATTCGCAGTGATACCTTCGCTTGAAACGTTAACCACCACCGTCGACTTGGCGGCGCCAGGGGACACTGGCTTCGTTTCTTCCTTCTTCTGGCACCCGGCAGCTGTGAGGCATACCGTCAGACCGACCAAAAGCAGTGTCACGAGAAGAAAATTCTGGCGATCACGCGGAAACAATCCCAATCCTCCACGCCAATTACGATGAAGTCTCCTCATGTCAGTGCCACCCTTTGAACTGGGCAAAAATCTTGTCGGCATTTTTGTGGTAGACCTTTTCGAGCACCCCATCCGGCAGCTCCATTCCATAAATCTCCCACCGCCCCTGGCCTGGGTACCCCCAATAGGGGAAATACTCATCGCCAGTTTCTAGCCAACGGAAGTAGTTCCCATACATTGCTTCCTCCGGCTCGCTGTCCGTTCCGAAAAGAATACGGTCCTGGTAATCGACAAAGAATTTACGCGAACGCCGGGGCTGCCTTCCGAGTTCCGCCTGGCGCGCCCCCAATTCCACGTACATATTGGGGTATTTGTCGAGCCACGCGGAGACGGCATCGAGATTCTCCGGCCAATTGGCAACGTGGAGGGCGATAAACGTAGTTCGCGGGTGCTTTTCGATGATGTGATTCCGCTGCGCCAGCAGTGCTTGCTTGGAAGGGAACTGCGGCCCGAAGAAGCTCCACGACGGATTCGAAATCAGCTCTTCGTAACGCTCATTGTGATTGTCCACCGGCGTAAAAAACGCTTCCGGGTCCGTCGAATGGATGGCCACCGGGATTCCCAATCGTCCGCATTCCTCCCAGACCGGATCAAGCCGCGGATCATCGATCGAAATCAGCTTTCCCGTCCGGTCACGTACTCCCAGGCCGAGATCCTTGAGCACCTTCAGTCCACGTGCACCGCGCCCGACGGCGTCATCAAGTTGCGCTACCATTTCCGCGCTGAAATTCGCATCGTCGATCTTGCTCCAGTCGTATTGAGCAAAGACGATAAAGCGGTCGGGATAAGGCTTCACCATTTTGTCCAGAACGCCCTGTAATTTATCTCCCCACATGCCGGTGAGGATCACTATCTTTTCGACATTGGCACGATTCATTCGCCGCACCAATTCCTCGGGAGGAATTTCTTCTCCGTGTATCCCTCCGGCGTCGTTGACATGATTGTGAACGTCAATCACCGGGAACTTTGCGCGTGGAACATCGTGGGCTTCGACGTGCAGCATCGGCTTCGGGTCGAAATCCTTGAGCAACAGGGTCATGTTCCTGGATGCGTTCGGGTCCTGGGTGTACTTGATCTCTTGCTGTGAACTGCGGTCAGGAGTGGGGCTTTTGTCCTGGGCGAGCAAAAGATTGGGCGAGAGAACGACAACAAAAGCAACGGCGGTGGATAGAAAAAAGATTTCTCTGTAACCGGCAACCGATCTTCGCATTTCTGTGGTAGCCCCCTTCCGGAAACCTGCGACCTAGCCCTCTCGGGATATGCAGGGCTCAAGGCCAGCAAGGATTGTACTTACATGCGAAAGGAAAAGAAATAATAAGTAACAAAAGGAAATCTGCTGCCCCTCATCCCGCGGATGCGATGGCCCTGCCGATAATGGCAAGATCGGAATAGCGGCGTTACCAAACGCTGCGAATTCCTCAAGCCGTTGTAGACCGTGTATACAGGCGCTGTGTCACGGTCGTGTGGGGCTTAGCCCCCTCCACAGCTTAAGCCGGCTGGCCGACAGGACTCCGCTTTGTCGTTAGCTTAGAAATACCGATCGAGATCATTATTGGTGTGCGCCGGGATGAGCTTTGAAGTTAGAAGGGGAAGCGGGCGTGGCAGAAGAGCGTCTGGCCCGGACGACAGGCAAGAGACTCTCCGCCCGAAAAAGAGACACCCAGGTGGCGCACGAGAATCGATTGTTGACATCCAAGAAACAGATACATATACTCCCGGTAATCGTTGCTCAACCGATTTACTAACGGGTGTGGTGCAGCATCCGAAAAACTTAAGGAAGGCGAAGGAGCAAGCATGCGCTTTTCCAGGTTGTTCTTTCGGATGATTCTCGTCCTTCCATGCGCGTCATTTCTTATGATTTGCGCGAGCAACCATCCAACAATTTCAAATTCAGGAGCGCAGCTGCTTTCCGGCATGCGGTACGCCGAACTGAGTTTCAAGCTGTAAGAAGTGGGGCTAAGCCAGGAGACTGGGACGTCTCCACGATATCCATTCCGAGGTGAATGATTATGCGACGCAAGATGCTTTTCCTGGTGGTGATGCTGCTCTTTGCTGTTTCAGCTCGCGCGCAATACCGGGCTTCGATCCAAGGGGTGGTGACCGATCCGGAAGGGGCCGTCGTCTCCGGAGCGACTCTGACGTTAACGAATCTGGACACCAATCAGGCGTTGACCGCCACGAGCGACGAGAACGGCGTTTACAACTTCAACGCCCTTCCTCCCGCCAAGTTTTCCCTCGTCGTCGAGAAGGCGGGCTTCAAGAAGAAGACGCTCGCGAATGTCGGCATTATTCCGGAACAAGCGAACGCTTTGAATATTCAGCTTGATCTTGGGCTGGTCACCGAAACTGTTACGGTGAGCGGCGATTCGACCCCGCTCCTGGATACGGAAACCGCATCGCTCAGCGGGGTCGTTAATTCAAACCAGATTCAGCACCTGCCGTCGTTTGGGCGCGATGTTCTCAAGCTGGCCCAGTTAGCGCCTGGCACATTCGCCGACGGGTCGCAGGGAGGAGGCGGTAGCGACAACTATAATATTCCCGGTATTTCGGGTCAGACGGGTGGAGGGCAGTCTGGTGGCAACGACGGCATCTTCAAGACTGAAAACGGTGCGCCAGTCATTTCGAACGGGCAACAGGCCACGAGCAACGGCATTTCGATTGACGGCATCAGCACCAGCAGCGCCGTCTGGGGCGGTGCGACAATTATCACACCGTCCGAAGATTCCGTCGATAGCGTAAAAGTCGTTTCCAACAGCTATGATGCGGAGGATGGCCGCTTCAGCGGCACCCAGATTCAGATTATTTCCAAGAGCGGCACGAACGACATTCACGGCAGTCTCTTTCTTACGACCCACCAGCCGGGCCTAAATGCACATCAAAGGTTCAATGGCGCGAATCTCAAACCCACCAAAGACGCCAATAAGTTCGAACAGTTCGGCGGCAGCGTCGGTGGCCCGATCTGGAAAAATAAAATCTTCGCGTTCTTCAACTATGAGACTGTTCGTGAACCCACCTCGAGCCAGCAAGGCAACGGTTGGTACGAGACACCGGCTTTTGCTGCCTTAGCCCCTTCGGGAAGCATCGCCGCGAAGTATCTCACCTTCCCCGGTAACGGCGTGATCGGAACTCTCAACCCTAACGCCACCTGCGCAAACGCGGGCCTTACAGAGGGGGTAAATTGCAAAACGATTCCAGGCCAGGGCATTAATGTCGGTACTCCTCTGACCGTAGGCTTGGGTAAGCAGGATAACGGCTGGACAAATAACACGAATCCGGGTTGCGGAGGCGCTGGCACCGGCTGCGGCACCCCTGGAAGCCCCTTGGGCACCGTGGCCGACCTTGCGAATTACAACACGATCAACCCCACCAAATTTACGGCTACCCAGTACAATGGCCGCCTGGATGGGAATGTTACCGCCAAGGATCAACTCACTTTCGCCATCTACTGGGTTCCCCTGTCAAAGGATAACTTCAACGGCAACCGCGCCTACGATATCTTCCACCATAACCAGATCAATAAGGCGCTTTCTGCCGTCTGGAACCACACCTTCTCGCCCACGCTCCTGAACGAGGTCCGCGTAAATGGTGCAAACTGGAACTGGAATGAAATCACCTCCAACCCGCAGTCTCCTGTTGGATTTCCTACGGATCGTTTTGAAACGACCGGCAACATTACGGTGAATAATTTTGGGCCGAACGTTGGCAGCGAACTGAACCAGTGGACTTATACTTACAAGGATGTGGCCACCAAGATTTACGGACGCCACACCATTAAGTTTGGTGGTGAACTCACACGCCTCTTTTACCTGCAAGAGTGCGCCGGTTGCGGCGTGCCCAACTATGCCTTCTTCAACATATGGGACTTCCTGAACGATGCGCCGCATAGCCAAGGCGGAAGCTTCAATCCGATTACCGGGTTTCCCACGACGTTTCGCCAGGACGATCGCGAAGCAATCTGGGGTTTGTTTATCCAGGATGACTTCAAACTCCGCAGGAATCTGACCGTGAACCTGGGCCTCCGCTGGTCCTATTTTGGTCCGCTCTCCTCCAAACAGGGCAACATGTTCAGAGCCATCCCCGGAACTGGTGCAAACTACCTGACGGGCCTGGTCGTCAAACCAGGGCATTCCTGGGACGCGGAGAAGAATAACTTCGGACCGCAGATCGGTGTTGCCTGGAGTCCGTCTCGCTTCAAGGACAAGCTCGTGGTGCGCGGAGGTTACGGGCTGAGCTATACCGGAATGGAGCTCGCTGTTTCGTCCAGTATCTTCCAAAACCCTGGGTTGTTCATTTTTCCGGGGCTTAGCTATATCAACCCTACGACTTGCAATGCGCCACAGACACTGGCGAACAACTGCGGCATTGTCTATGCACTTTCCTCGAGTCCGAACGCTATTGGCGGCTATCCCGCGAACCCGAATACAGTCTTGAGTTTTGGTGCAAATGGACTGCCGACCTCGGGCGCCGTTGGCGTTCAAATCTTCCCCGGCACCCTGCCCACCACGCGCGTTCATCACTACTCGGCAGATGTCCAATACGATCTGGGTCACCAGTTCGTCGCCTCGCTCGGATATCAGGGAAGCATTTCGCGCGACACTTTCTTCCATCAGAACCCGCTTGCCGTCCCAGCAACCAAGGGTTACGCCTTTAACCCGAGCATCAACGGCGGGGACTTCTGGAGCCTTTCCGGCCGAGGAAACTACAATGCTTTCCTCGCTGAGCTGAAGCATCAGTTCTCGCGCGGGTTCCTGGCCGACGGCCAATTCACCTGGTCGAAGTGCATGGACACAAGCTCCGCGCCGTATTCGGAGCAGCCCTATCCGTTCAATTCCGGCTTGGATTATGGGCGCTGCGACTACAACGTAGGCAAGGCGTTCAAGCTCTTTGGCGTGTGGCAACCGGTTTTCTTTCACGGCCAGGGCTGGAAGGAAAAAATCCTTGACGGCTGGTCGCTCAGCGGCATCTTCAATATCCACTCTGGATTCCCCTGGACCCCAGTGGTGGACGTCCTTGGCAATTCCACCTACTGCTCACAATGCGGGTACAACCAGCTCTTCCCCGCCAACTACCTGGGCGGCGCGGGCGGCAGCACCAGCAACGATGCATTTAAGACGGTCGCCAACTCGAACTTTCCGAAGGGCGGCGCCGCGTATTTTTCCCCGACAATCTACCCTGCTGGTATGTTCGGCGCGACGCTTCCTCCAGCCCCCGGTGTCCATCGCAATTCGCTCAACCTTCCCGGCTTTAAGGGCGTGGACCTGACGCTGGCCAAGGGTTTTGGGCTGCCCAAGGCGCGGGTGCTTGGCGAAAACGCCAGGATTGAATTGCGACTCGATGCCTATAACCTGTTCAACAATTTGAACCTCGACCCGAACCAAATCTCGAAAGACACTAGCGCAGGCAACTTCGGCACGATTACGGGCGCTCTTGCCGCCCGCGTCGTCACGCTGGGAGCTCGCTTCAGCTTCTAACGAAGTCTTTCCCGGAGGCGCTTTACCCCGGCGCCTCCTCTTGCGCAAGGCGGAAACCTGCCAACGAGTTCCCGACACCCCTGGAAGCACTCTCGTTGGCAGGTTTTCCGAAACACTCTTCGAATGCTTGTGTGGGTTAAGAAGCCTCATGAAAAAACTGCGGCTGTGCTTTGCTTTGGCAACTCTTCTGCTGTTGGGCTCTGTTTCGCTTGAATCTTCGCCGCGAGAAGACTCGACCGCCGTGGCGCAGGACATCACTGTGGACGCCGGCGCGCCCGCGCATCCCTTCCCGCATTTCTGGGAAATGATGTTTGGTTCTGGCCGCGCCATTCTTTCGCTTCGCGAAAGCTACCGCGCCGACCTCCGCGAAACGAAGCGCATCACCGGTCTCGAATTCGTGCGATTCCACGCCATCTTACACGATGAAGTTGGCGTGTACGACGAGGACAAGGACGGCCAGCCTATCTATAATTTCTCCTACGTCGACCAGATCTACGACGGCCTGCTTGAGAATCACGTCCGGCCGTTCGTCGAGTTGAGCTTCATGCCGAAGAAGCTCACTTCCGCCCCAAACGCGCTGCATCCCTTCTGGTACAAGCAGAACGTGGCTCCGCCCAAGGATTGGAACAAATGGGAACAGCTTGTTGAAAATTTCACCCGTCATCTTGTCAACCGCTATGGCGTTGAGGAAGTCGCGCAATGGTATTTCGAGGTGTGGAACGAGCCCAACATTGATTTCTGGGCCGGCAATCCGAAAGAGCAGACGTATTACGAACTCTACGACCATGCGGCCCACGCCATTAAGCGTGTAAGCCCTCGCTTGCGCGTCGGCGGCCCGGCCACGGCTCAAGCCGCCTGGGTGGACCGCTTCCTGGCCCACTGCAAAGAGAAAAATGTTCCGGTGGACTTTGCCTCAACGCACGTGTACGGCAACGATAAGGCTGAGGACGTTTTCGGCACGCACGAGAAAATTCCACGAACGCAGATGGTCTGCCGCGCGGTCAGAAAAGTCCACGACCAGATCGCCGCTTCGCCCTACCCGAACACGCCGCTCATCTGGAGCGAGTTCAACGCCGATTACAGCAACGACAGGAAAGTGACCGACAGCGCCTTCATGGGGCCGTGGATGGCGGACACGATTCGCCAGTGTGACGGCCTGACCCAAATGATGAGCTACTGGACCTTTTCGGATGTTTTTGAAGAACAGGGCGTGGTGAAAACGCCTTTTTACGGCGGATTCGGTTTGCTCGCCGAGCGCAGCATTCCAAAGGCGGCGTTCAACGATTTTGCGCTTCTTCATCAACTGGGCGACGCACGTCTGGAAGTGAACTCGGATTCCGCACTCGTTACCCGGCGAAAAGATGGTTCGCTCGCCATCGCAGCATGGAATCTTTCCCTGCCGGAAGAATCCGGCTCACCGAAAACTCTGACACTTCGTTTCAACAATCTTGGTGCCGCCCGCTCTGCCCGTATCACCATAGTGGACGGAGAACACGGTTCCCCGCTACCGGAATGGGACAAGTTGGGGCAGCCGGCGTCCCCGACTCTGCAGCAGATTGAGGCGCTAGAGAGGGCCGCCGCGCTTCCTCTTCCACAACGCCAGGACCTCAAGAACGGTTCCTTGACACTAACTTTGCAGCCTCACGCGCTTGCTCTGATCGAAATCGAAAAATAAGACCGCGCCCATCTAAGCCGGCTGGAAGCCGACCTTTTGCATCGCGGACTGGGCTTCGGGATTCTTCATGAAGGTGTTCCACACGAGGCCGGTTCGATAATTTTCGGCCATTACCATCGTGATACCGAGATCGATGCCCAAAACGTCAGTATCGTACCAGCCGGTGAGCGGATTGAAGGCGTCGACGTAGCTGTAGAGGCCCCAGGCCTTGGCTCCGTAAGCGCCGCGGATGGTGCGCAAGACGCGTATGCAGTCTGTGTACAAGAAAGGCAGCGAACCTCCCGTTGCATTGGGGACAATACTGCCGTCGATCGGCCCTTGCGGCGGTGGGCCGCCCCACGCCGTATATCCCTTCACATAGTCAGAAGCCGAAATTCCCCAAAGGTCTTCGGAATAATCACTGAATTGCGACTTCAGCGAGAGGCAAAAGAGCTTGTGTGCCTTCGTCGCCTTGATCGAATTATCGAAATAATTTGCGTACGCATCTTTTTTATTTCGGAAGTCGAACCAGGCGTGGGAATACTGGTGGGTGAAAATGGGGTCGTTGCCCGAAATGTAAGTCAGGCCTTGGTAGGTGATGGTTGGCCGCGTCCATGCGTTCCAGCTATCGGGGGAAACCGGTTTGGTTGTGGAGCCGATGCCCAGCAGGTAGATCATCATCAGTTCGCAATAGTGTTCCCAGCGGGCTGCAAGAAAGCCGGACTCCGGCTTCCAGCCCATCGAAAACGTGGGGCCGCCGTTCAGCATCCACGGCCAGTCCACCCGCGCATAGATCTTTGAGGCCAGATCCTGAATCATCGCGTCCTGAAAATACTGCCTGGCGGTCAGAACGCCAGAGAGCAGCAAGGAAGTGTCGATGGAAGAGAGTTCGCTTTGGGCCCAGCGCTGCCCGGTGTTCATGTCCACGAAGTGATAGTAGAAACCGTGAACGTTGGGCATCTGCTGGTAGAGGAACTGCAGCGTGTTGCGAACCCGCGTGACGATGTCGGAAGTCTTTCCGAAACCACGGGAATCGCCGATGCACAGTGCGGTCAGGCCAAAGCCGGTGGCGGCAATGCTCGACATCGTGCGGGTGTCGTTGCCGTTCAGAAATGCGCGGTCTTTCACCTGTCCGGTGGCGGGATTGGTTTCATTCCAGAAAAATTGGAACGACGCCCGTTGCATGTCGTCCAGCAGTTGCGTATCGGTACCCTGGAAGGGCGTACCCTTGGAATTATGGGAATTTCGCGAGTTGTTATTACAACTCAACAGGGAAGCAAATGGCGCCAGGGAAAGGTAGGCGCCGCACACTCGCAGCCATTTCCTCCGGCTTGGTTCGTGACTTTTCACTACGTAGTACCTCGCTATTCGACAATTTCCAGCTCCGCCGGCAGCCCGCGAGAGGAATCCGGGCTGATCCAGAGTTGGACGTGGCTGGGTTCCACTCTCAGATTATTTTGCACGTCCCAAAGGGAAAAATCTTCCGCGCCAAGGGGGAAACTCACCGTCTGGCTTTCACCGGGAGCAAGGGTAATGCGCTTGAAGCCCGCGAGCTTGCGAACCGGTTCTTCCATGCTGGTGCCCGTCAGCCGGACATAGAGTTGCACGATCTCATCCACCGAGCGGCTTCCCGTGTTTTTCAAGCTCGCGCTGGCAGTTGCGTGAAGAGCGTTGTCAGGAGTGGTGCGCCGCAAATTTGCGTTTAAGGCCGATGCGCTCAGCTTCGTCGAATCTACCTGCGTCTGGGAATACTCGAGTGAAGCGTAGGAAAGTCCAAAGCCGAAGGGAAATTGCGGGCTGTTCTGTTCATCCACATAACGGGATACATATCTTTCCACCGAGTTTTTCGGCGGATGCGTCAGATCCATGCCATCGGCCGGCCGGCCGGTGTTGAGAGCGTTGTAGTATAGCGGGATCTGTCCGATTGTTCGGGGCCAACTGACCACCAGCCTTCCGCTTGGCGGAACATCACCGAAAAGTACGCGCACAAGCGCCGGGCCCGCTTGGATTCCGGGAAACCACGCGGCGACGATAGCTGGCACATGTTCGAATGCCCAGGGAAGCGTCAGAGGCCTTCCGCTGAAGAGCACCAGCACCACGGGTTTTCCCGTGGCGCTGACTTTTTCCAGCAATTCCTCTTGTCGCCCGGGCAAGCTGAGATAGGCGCGCGAGGCCGCCTCTCCCGATTGCTCGCTGGCTTCCTCGCCCAAGGCGAGCAGCACGACATCCGCTTGTTGGGCCGTTTCAACCGCTTTTTGTATCTCCGCGTCGCTGGCGGTTTGAAGTTCTCCACCCTTCGCGTACCCGATTTTTCCCGCGCCAACTCTTTCCTGCAGGGCGGTTTTTAGCGTCACTACATCTTCCGGGCGTCCGCGTCCCGCCCATGGGCCAAGCATATTTGCTGCATCATCCGCGAGCGGACCGATCAAAGCGAGCGTTCCGGATTCGCCGGTAAGAGGCAAAATCGGGCGGGAACCCGCCACCGAATTTTTCAGAAGTACGAAGGAACGTTCGGCCGCCATCCGCGCAGCCTCCACGCGTTCTTTGGGAAGCGCTCCCTGAACCTCCCGCAATTCGTCCGTAAAGGGATCTTCGAACAAGCCCAGCGCAAACTTCACGCGAAGAACGTCCCGCACAGCTTCATCGAGACGGGTTTGCGAAACCTGGCCGCTCTTCACCAGATCGGCCAGGTGCTGATGGTAAGAGTCGCTCACCATGTCCATATCAACGCCTGCGGCCATCGCTTTTTGGGCAGCCACGGCTTTGTTTCTCGCGACTCCGTGGGGTACTAATTCGCCGACAGAGGTCCAATCGCTTACCACCAGTCCGGGGAATTTCCACTCTTTGCGAAGAATTTGCGTCAAGGTGAAGGGATTCGCGGTTGCCGGCAAACCGTTGAGCGTATTGAAGGAGCTCATCAGAGAAGCGCTGCCCTCGCGAAGGGCCGCGTAGAACGGCGGAAGATAAACTTCCCGGAGTGTGTGTTCCGAGATCTCCGCCGTATTGTAATCGCGCCCGCCTTCCGCCGCACCGTATCCGACGAAGTGCTTGACGCAGGCGGCGACGCTTTCTTTGTCGCTCAGGCTTTTGCCCTGATAGCCACGAACGTAGGCGCGCGCGATCACAGTGCCCAGGTACGGATCTTCGCCGGCCCCTTCCACAATGCGGCCCCAGCGCGGGTCTCGCGAGATGTCCACCATCGGAGAAAATACCCAACGCACGCCGGCTGCCGAGGATTCCTGGGCCGCAACGCGAGCATACGTTTCCACGATCGAAGGATCCCAGGTTGAAGCCAGAGCCAGGGGCACGGGGAACGTGGTCCGAAAACCGTGAATTACATCGAGGCCAAACAGCAGCGGAATGTGGAGCCGGGATTTTTCCACCGCGATGCGCTGATACTGATTCGCGGCGCGAGCGCTATCCAGGTTGAAAAGCGAGCCGACTTCTCCCCGCTCAATCATGCTCGGGTAGTCGGCATTGCCGGCGCTCGGGCCAGTCGGTGCGCCAGAGGAATATTGCACCAGCTGCCCAACCTTTTCTTCGAGGGTCATCTGTTTCAATAGGGCTTCGACGCGCTTTTCGATTGCTGGTTCGGTCAGGGAAGAGCGCGTGACAGCAGCAGGACGGCCGCTATGTTCGGGTGCCTGAGCCTGGAGCGGCCGGGATAGAACAAAACTTAGAGCGACGGACGGAAATCCCGCGATGACAAGAAGCTTGAGCCGGCGGCGATGTGCAACCCAGGGCATGACAGGAGTCTGCTAAATCGATTTAGCAGGTGAATTCTATCATGATTCCAGTTTTCGGTAACCGGCCTTTCCACCCAGATTTTGTCGACCATCCTGTTGTTCGTTGGCCCTCATTGTGTCAGACTACGGCACGTCAACCCACATGGCCCGCGCTAAGAAACTGCTGCCGGATATTTCTGGAGAACCTGCAGGCGGCTCGATCAGTATGAAGGCTCTTGCGGAACACCTGGGCCTTTCGACGGCTACCATTTCGCTGGTGATCAACCGCTCGCCGGGCGCCAAGTCCATCCCCCACGTCACACAGGAGCGCATTTGGGCTGCTGCACGCAAGTTTAAGTATCGGCCGAACCTCATGGCGCGTTCTCTCCGGCAAAAGAGGAGCTTCACCATCGGCGTGATGGTGCCGGAAATCAGTGAAGGGTACTCGTCGATGGTCTTATCCGGCGTGGAAGACCACCTTTTCCAGGAAGGCTATTTCTATTTTGTGGTCAGCCACCGCCACCGCAAGGATTTGATCGAAGAATATCCGCATCTTCTCCGGCAGCGCGCGGCGGAAGGGATCATTGCCGTGGACACAGTGTACAGCGGCAATTGCGACATTCCCGCGGTCTCGATCTCCGGCCATCGTCACGTCAAGGGAGTCACGAACATCGTTCTGGACCACAACCTCGGCGCGCATCTCGCACTGGAACACCTGCATCGCCTGGGACACCGGCGAATCGCGCTGATCAAGGGCCAGGATTTCAGTTCGGATACGGAGACTCGCTGGCAGGCGATTCTTTCGGTCGCGCGGGAACTCGGAATTGTCATTGACGAGAAACTCACGGCTCAGCTGGATAGCGACTCACCGTCACCCGAGGTAGGTCATCGAGTTACGAGGAAATTGCTGGAAGGCGGTCCGCAATTCACGGCGTTGTTCGCGTTCAACGACATTTCCGCCATGGGCGCGATCAAAGCTCTGCGCGAAACGGGTAGGCGCGTGCCGGAAGACGTCTCCGTGATCGGCTGGGACGACATTCAAGGCGCGGCGTTCCATAATCCGAGCCTTACGACGGTGCGGCAACCGCTTCGGCAGATGGGCGTTGTGGCGGCGGAAACTCTGTTGAAGCGTATCACCGGTCCGGCCAGCGCCGAGTATCCCAAGGAGATTGTGCTTGAACCCGAGTTGGTCGTTCGCGAAAGCAGTGCGAAGAAAAATTAGAATGTTAATGAGGCTCCGGCGCCGAAAACAAATCGAACGGATTGCAGATCGTGTAGGAACCGTGTCGCCACCCTGCTCTAATTCTTAGCTCGAATCACGGTTGTTCCCTATAATGTAGGCTCCAGCTCAACTTAAGGAGGCACGATGCCCGAAGCAAAGGGAATGTGGGAAGGATTGATGGATTTTTCCTTCCGCGTGTACGCGACCCCGAAGATGCTGAAATTCCTGTACGCCCTGCATCTCCTTGTCGGACTGATCGCAGGAGTTGCCTGGGTCGTGACGCAGTTTCAGCAGACCCCGGTCCAAGGGCTGCTCGCGCTGCTGGCTGCCCTGGGCGGATATTTCGTGTGGTTTCTCTACTGCCGCGTGGCTATTGAGTTGCTCGCGGCGTTGTTTCGCATGGCGGACGCCATCGCGCCCGATCGCCAGGGGCAACAACAGAATCCGGGCTACTGAAAGCTGCACATTCTAACGAGACTTGAATTTTTAGCCGGGCAGCCTCTGTGGAGGGTGCCCGTTTTTTTTTTGCCCAAAAGCGGTTGGAAATATTTATTTCTTTACGAAGATCGATTTTGGAATCATGCAGTGCACGCCCTTGCGGATGTCCACCACCTGGGAGACGCGACAATCGCCGACGATGGAAGCGAGCGCGTAGGCTTCTTCCCGGGACATCGGCACGATTTTCTGCTCCGCCAGGAAATTCACAGTCTCGCGCACCGCGATTTTCATCGCTTCGTTCAAGTCCTCATCGAATCCCATAAAGACCCAGTGCGTTGAAGTCTCCACGCGCGGCCAGTCCATGTGCAGGTCCTTGCGCACGATCGGCTCGATCTCGATTTCCTTGTACGAACATTCGAGCGCGGTCAAGTTCACTTCGCCGTTTCCCTGCACGCAGTGCGAGTCTCCGGTCCAGATCAGCCCGCCTTTCTGAAACACGGGAAAATAAAGCGTCGAACCCACCTGCATTTCGTTGACGTCCATGTTGGAGCCGTTTTTCCACGGCCGCAGCGTGCTGGTGCGCCCCTTGGCGTCATGGATGGGCGGGCCGGCCTTTTCTTTCGGCTCATTGGGATCCGGGCCGACGGCAATGGTTCCCGGGAATGGTTTTAGCGGGAGGACAATCCCCGGCTTGAATTCGGTGGTCATGGTTTTCGCGTCGAGCTTGAAATATTGCACGTGCCCTTCGGGGAATTCAGAAGCGAGCAAGCCGACGGTGGGGAACTGCTTGCCGGGAAGATTGAAGTTGAAGCCGGAATCCTTGATCACGATTTTCTTGATGCGGATCTCCATGGTGTCGCCGGGTTCCGCGCCGTTCACGAAAATCGGCCCGGTCACGGAATGCGGCCCGCCGCCGGGATTTGCCAGGCGAAGCTTCACGATCTCATCCATCGAGGCGCCAGGCCTGACCTCATCCATCCCATGGCTCCACGTCTCGATGGAGACGGTGTCGCCGGAATCGATGACCAACTTCGGTTTCTCGTTCGGATCGAACCATCCCCACTGCACAGTGTCCTTGTTGGCGGGCAGCGAATAGTGTTTGCCGGTGGAGCTCTTCGTGGCGGGTTTTTCCGGCGCGGTTTGGGCTTTCATTCCGGCGGCAATCGAGCTGACGGCGAACAACGCACAGAAGGCCGAGACTTTCCTCGATGAGCTCACTGGGCGACTCCTTCTCACCAGGATTTTCCAAACGAGTGCAGGAAGTATAGAGGGAGAGCGCCATAAATGTCCGCTGAAAAAGTGATGCGCTCGAATTCGCGAGGCCGTTTTGTCCCGATCCATCACAGGCGTCCGTGTTGCGGGGGGCCACGATGATGTCCGTAATCACATCATCTTGTCCGGTGCCGATGCGAGGGATGTGTTGCGTGGCCGCCTTCGTCATTCGAAGCGAAGACGTGGCCGTCCGGCGTGCCCAGAAAAAGCTTGTTGATTTGGTTGGGGTCCCCCGCCAGAGGGATGACCGTGCCCCCTCGGAGGGCTAACTTGCCTCGAGGTTTGCGCTGCTGACGGAAAGCGCAAAAACGACAAACCCCTGCGTACTAGTACTGTTTCATTGTGAGACTCTAAAGCGGTCCTTCAGCAACTATTTTTCCATCCCCGGGTTATACCCCTCAGAAAGCCGCCAAGCGTCCTACTTACTGACGGCTATTGGATTCGGGCAGGGCCCGGATCGCGTTCCAGGGGAAATGAGTATGAAATCCAATCTGACCGGCAAGCGACTCATCGCTCTCTTCTTCACCTTGGCCGGTTTGCTGTTCCTGATGACCCCCGTCGTTCGGGCACAGGCACAGGAAAACATCGCCAACGTACCCCCGCAGGACAACGGCGAGATGGTGCCGAGCGCCGACGACACCCAGGATCCGCCTTCGCGCGTGGCGCGCCTCAGCTATATGGATGGATCTGTTTCCATGCAGCCAGGAGGCACAGGCGATTGGGGCTCGGCGGCAAAAAACCGTCCCGTAACCATCGGCGACAAGCTTTGGGCGGACAAGGACTCGCGAGCGGAACTGCAAGCCGGGCAGGCCTCCATTCACCTCGGCAGCATGACCGCCCTCTCTTTTCTCAACCTCGATCAGAATGTGATTCAGATGCGTCTGGCGGAAGGCCACGTGAATTTTCGTGTGCGCGAACTCCGCCAGGGCGAAACCTACGAAATTGATACCCCAAATCTGGCGTTTACCGTCCGCGAGGCGGGCGCTTTCCGCGTTGATGTGAACGAGAACGGCGACTACACCACCGTCACCATAATTCGTGGCAAGGGTGAAGTGGCCGCTGGCGGACAGACCTATCCCTTGAACGCCGGAGAGCGCGGCGATGTAAGCGGTACCGACCAGAATGTGAAATACATTCCGGGATCGGCCTCGGAGCCAGATGCGCTTGATCGCTGGGCGCAAGAGCGCAACATCAAGGAGGACCAGTCCCCGTCAGCGCGCTACGTTTCGCGCGACACAGTCGGCTACAGCGATCTCGACGATTACGGCACTTGGAAAGAAGAGCCAGAAGTCGGCAATGTTTGGGTTCCCAATAACGTCTCTCCTGGCTGGGCTCCCTACAGCGACGGCAACTGGGCTTACGTTGCGCCCTGGGGCTGGACGTGGGTCGGCTACGAGCCTTGGGGTTTTGCGCCCTACCACTATGGCCGGTGGAACTATTTCGGCTCCTATTGGGGCTGGTGCCCGGGCCCGATTTATGCTCCGCCTTATTATGGTCCGGCGTTTGTCGGATTCCTCGGCGGCGGTTTCGGCTTTGGTGTCGGTTTCGGTTGGGGCGGCGGTTATGGTTGGTTCCCGCTCGGTTGGGGAGAGCCGTTCCGTCCGTGGTATCACTGCGGCCCGGGCTACTGGAATCATGTGAACGTGTATAACACGCACTTCAACCACTTCAACGATTTCCACAACGTCAACAATTTCCGCAATTTCAATTACCGGTATGCTCGCAACGTGAACGCGGTCACCACCGCTTCGCACAATGCCTTTGTAAACGGCCAGGCGATCAATCGCAGCGCCACGCACCTCTCGGCCAGTCAGTTGCAGCACGCTCAGGTCAGCAATGGCATCAAGGCCTCGCCGACGCACTCCAGCTTCTTTGGCGTGTCGAACACGCGTGGCCGCGTGGCAACGCCCTCCGCCAGCGTGCAGAATCGCAGCGTGGTGGCGCGGTCCACTCCGGCCGCTGCCGCTTCGCACATGCCGGTACGCACGATGAATTCGACCTCGATGTCCGCGAACCACGGTGCCAACAGTCCGGCAGCCAATTCTGGCCGCGGTGGAAACAGCAACGCCCAGACGTTCAACAATGCTCGGCAGTCGCAGCTTTCATCGAATCGTCCGCCGTCTGTTTCGCAGATGCAAGGCTCGCGTCCGAACGGCTCATTCAATAACAACGCCAACGGTTCGCGTCCAACGAACTCGTTGAATAACAGTACTTCGAGGCCGCCGGTTTCCGGTCGCACCTGGAATGCGCAAGGCAATGCGACGGATTCCGGGCGCGCTCCGCAGGGATTCGGCAGCTCGAGCCGTCCCGCTACTCCGCAGACGGCTCGCATGAATTCCAACGATCGTCCGCCCTGGGCTCGCAGTGGCAACAACAGCGGCAGCGGCGCATCCAACGCTCCGCGCAACTTCTCTTCGCCATCGTCTGGCGGCAGGTCTTGGAATCGTCCGCCTGCTTCCTCCAACAATGGTGGCAACCGCTCCTACACACCGCCTACGTACAACAACCGGGCGCCCAGCAACTACAATTCAGCGCCCAATCGAAATAATTCCGCGCCGCGCGGCTACAACGCGCCATCGAACAGAAACTATTCGGCGCCACGTTCGTTTTCTTCCGGCCCGTCGTACTCGGCTCCGCGTGGCGGCGGCTCCGCGCCGCGTAGCTACTCGGCACCACGCTCCTCCGGAGGCGGAGGCGGCAGTTCGCATAGCGGTGGCGGTGGAGGCGGCGGATTCCACGGTGGAGGCGGTGGCAGTTCCCACGGTGGCGGTGGCCATCACTAATTCAAACATTCTCTAAATTTCACAAAGCCCGCTCTCTTTCTCCTGGAGCGGGCTTTTCCTTCTAATCTCTTCCATCTCTTGCCCTTTTAGGAACGCGCTCGCGAGGAGCCACAACTCTCCGCTTCTCCCCGTGTTAAACATAGGGACGCAGGAGGAGTAAACTCCAGGTACCGTTTGAAAGGAATGTCCCGGGTGCGCCCCAGCAGATTCCTTCTGAACGCGGGAGTTCTTCCCGGCCCATCCCAGGCACGACGCAACATCCATAGCCGAAAAGCGTCAGGAGAGAAGGGAACAAAATGAAGACACGTCGACTGAAGTGGCTGTCCCTCGTCCCATTAATCTTTGCATTTGTTCTGGTGGTCGCGAAACCAGCAGTGGCCGACGATGATGATCCCCCAAGCCGCGTAGCCCGTTTGAGCTACATCAACGGACAAGTTTCCTTCAGTCCCGGTGGAACTGATGATTGGGTGGCCGCGGTTATGAACCGTCCCATGACCACCGGCGACAAACTCTGGACTGACCAGGGCGCGCGCGCCGAACTCCACGTGGGTTCCGCGGCGATCCGCCTTTCCGGCCAGACCGGATTTTCTTTCCTGAATCTCGACGACCGGATGATGCAGATCCGCGTAACCGAAGGCACCATCAATCTCCACGTGCTTCGCCTCGAAGACCAGGAATCCATCGAGGTAGATACGCCCAATCTCGCCTTCACTGTTCTGCGTCCCGGCCACTATCGTATTAACGTCAATGAAGCCGGCGACACCACCGTCATCAATGTGCCAGAAGGCACGGGCGAAGTGACCGGCGGCGGTTCGGCCTACACGATTCATCCCGGCGAGCAGGGCATTTTCACCGGCGTCGAATCGCTGAACGCGGATATGCAAAACGCCGACGACGGAGACGATTTCGATCGCTGGTGCACCCAGCGCGACTACCGCGAAGAACATGCCGTGGCGCGCCGCTATGTTTCCGATGATGTGATCGGCTACGAAGACCTCGACGATTCCGGAGGCTGGCGCCAGGTGCCGGAATACGGCACAGTCTGGTTCCCGCACGTTACAGTTGTTGACTGGGCGCCGTATCGCTACGGCCACTGGGCATGGATCTCTCCGTGGGGCTGGACGTGGGTGGATGATGCGCCCTGGGGCTTCGCGCCATTCCACTATGGCCGATGGGTGAATGTTCGCGGTGGATGGGGCTGGGTGCCATGCCCGCCGCGCGTCGTTGCAGTCGCCTATGTGCGTCCGGTGTACGCGCCTGCGCTCGTGGCCTGGGTAGGCGGACCGCACTTTGCCGTGGGAGTTGGTGTCGGCGGCGGAGTTGGCGTGAACGTCGGGTGGTTCCCGTTGGGGCCGCGCGAAGTTTACGTGCCCTCCTATCACGTCAGCCGCACTTACATTAACAACGTGAACATTTCGAACACCACAGTAAATCAGACGGTGGTCAACAACTATTACAACACCACCGTAATCAACAAAAACGTCACCAACGTAACGTATGTGAACCAACGCGTAGCCGGCGGAGTTACCGCGACTTCCGGTCAAAACTTCAGCTCTGCGCAGCCAGTCGGGCGCAACATGGTCCGCGTCGATCAACGGGAAGTGGCCACGGCGCAGGTTGCCGTCACTGCACCCGCGGTTGTGCCGCCGAAGCAGGCGGTCCTCGGCGCCGGTGCCGCCACCCGTTATCAACCGCCCGCTGCGGTTCAGGCGCGTGCGGTCGTCGCAAAGACGCCTCCTCCGCCCGCTCCGTTGCCGTTCGCGCAGCGCCAGGCGGCCATCAAGGCCAACGAAGGGCAGCCCATTTCGATTGCGCAGGCTCGTCAGATGGAAGCCCAGCAACCCCGCGCCAACGTAGCGCCGGTGCGGATTGCGCCGCCGGCCCGAGTGGCCACGAATCCTCAGCCGGGCAACGTTCAACCCGGAAATGTTCAGCCCGGCAACAGAAACATACAGCCGAACAACAATCGTCCGCCGAGCGCAAATGTCAATCCGAACGTGAATGCGCCCGTGAACAACAACGCAAACGCGAATATTAACGCTCCGGCGAATAACAACCGTCCGGCAAACGCCAATGTGAATCCAAATGCGAACGTCAATGCGAACGCAAACGCCAACCCGAACGTGTATAAGGACCGTCCGCCAACCGCACGGCCGACGAACACCGTAAATCCGCAACTCGAACAGAAACATCAGGAGCAGATTCAGCAACTCCAGCAAAAGCAGGATCAGGAATACCAGAAGATCCAGCAGAAGCAGTTTCAGGAGCAGCAGAAAATCCAGCAGCAGAATGCGGATGCAGCCAGGCAGCAGCAACTCCAGCAGAAGCAACAGCAGCTTCAGCAAAAGCAGCAACAGCAGCTCCAGCAGGTCGAACAAAAACACGATCAGCAGCAGCAACAGTTGCAGCAGAAACAGGCAGCGGAGCATGCGCGTTCGGCGCCACCGCCGCAAAACAACAAACCTGCAAAGAACGAGGAGAAGGACAAGGAAAAACCGCCACACCGCTGATTCCCGCGGTTTTTCCTGATCTCAGTTGGAGAGAGAGCTCCCCTCGGGGAGCTCTCTTTTTGCTGGCGATTCTCCGTGACGAGCTAGCTGCCTTTCGCTCCGGTTCGTGCGCCTGTGTTATCTTGAAAAGTAAGCGCCATGGCCATTTCTTCTCTCGACCCCGTGATGTTTCGCCGAGTGACGGGCGCGTTTGCCACGGGCGTTACCGTGATTGCCGTCGAGCGCGATCCGGGTGTGGTACACGGCATGACCGCCAACTCCTTCACTTCGGTTTCGCTGGATCCGCTTCTTATTCTCGTCTGTGTGGATCACGATGCCCGACTTCTCTCTTTTCTTAAAGCGCAACGCCGCTTTGGCGTCAGTATTCTTCGCGAAGGGCAGCAGGCGCTTTCCGAGTATTTCGCCAAGACCGAACAGACCCCGGAAGAGGACGCCCTCCTGGGCATCCGTTATCGCTGGACCTCCACCGGAATTCCCCTGCTGGACGGCACGCTGGCCGAACTTGCCTGTAACGTAGTCGGTGAGCACCCAGCCGGGGATCACACCATCTTCCTCGGCGAAGTGGAAAGCATGGAAAGCCACGACGGCGAGCCCCTGCTTTTCCACCGCGGCCAATACCGCCGCCTGGCACCACAATCCAATGGGTGACTCGATGGGGATGGTGATTGCTTTTGTCTCGCGCCGAACAGTCCGAGCGTTGTTGAGTGAGATTGTCTAACCTGAGAGGTTCGCGTTCTACCGCTCGGAGCTTCCGCTCGGCCGCGCAGGCTCGGCGGAATCGCCCAATTCCTTACGATGGCTCTTCACCTCGCGCAGTGCGTAGATCGCCTTGTTCTGCGACTCGTAGTAGGTGCGCGAGCTGATCTCCCCCAGCAAGCCCATGGAGACAAACTGGATTCCACTGACAAACAGCGCGATGGAGAGCAGCAGCAGCGGCCCGTGCTCCGTCATGATGTTCTGGTGGTAGAAAATCTTGTCCCCTACCAGCAGCATCCCGAGCAGAAACCCGCTCCCGGTGCCAGCAAGCCCCAGCATGCCGAAAAATTGCAGCGGACGCGTCGAATAATCCAGCAGGAACTTGACCATGATCAGGTCGAAGAACACGCGAATCGTCCGCCCAATTCCGTAATTGGACTTGCCGCTCTTTCGATCTGGATTGGAAATTGGCACTTCTGCGATGCGTGCACCTGTTGAACTTGCCAGCGCCGGAATGAAGCGGTGGAGTTCGCCGTAAAGCTGAATCTCCTGCAGAATTTCCCGCCGGTAGGCCTTGAAGGTGGTCCCAAAATCGTGCAAATCGATGCCGGAAAGCTTGGCCATCAACCAGTTCGCGGCCCGGCTGGGCACGCGACGCATCAGCCAGTGGTCTCTCCGTTGGTGGCGCCAGCCGCTCACCAGGTCGTAGCCCTCCTCGATTTTTTCGAGGAAACGCGGAATCTCTTCCGGGTCGTGCTGCAGATCGCCGTCCATAGAGATGACGACTTCTCCGCGGGCAAAATCAAATCCCGCTTTCAGTGCAGCAGTCTGCCCGAAATTCCGGCGCAGCCGCACCACATTTACGCGACGATCGTGTTCGTAAATCTCAGAGAGAACTTTATAGGTGTTGTCCTTGCTGCCGTCGTCGACAAACACCATCTCATAAGGCTCGCCGATCCCATCCATCACTTCGGTCAGCTTCATGTACAGTGTCGGGATGTTCTCCTGCTCGTTGAAGAAGGGAACGACGAGGGAATAGTGAATGGGCGCGTCACTTCTCATACAGACTTCTCAATGCCTCTTTCTGCAAGCTAGGGCCCGAGTCCTGCGGTCCCCAAGATTCGGAATCTGTTTAGGCCGCAGCTAAGCCGCCTGAGCCAGGAAAGCATAGTTTATCAGGCGAATCCCCCGCGTGGCGATAATTTTTCTGACCGACGTGTCGGTCAAAATCTCCAGTTCCATCTGCCGCGAGCCCTGCAGCCGCGTCCTGGTTTGCCGCAAATCATCGTCCACATAACCCGGGTGGCACATCAATTCCGTGGTTCCGTCCGGAAGAGTTTCGAGCAGGCGCTCGACCCCTTCACGCGTCAGCACTCCGGTCTGCGCGATGCCGCAGAAATAATCGGTCGAAGAAATGCCGGCGCGCTCCGCCATCTCCCGCGCATCCCGTGCCAGCAACTTCAACCCTCTGGCTTGTATCCCTTGTTTTAGCAGCACGCTGGTATTCAGTTCCCGACCGGCGGAGAGCACCGAGCGCAGCCGCGATTCTTCATGCGAAATACGGATGGCGCCGATGCCATGCTTGCGCGCCAGGCGCAGCGCGATTTGGAACAAGCCGGGAAGCATGTGCACGTGCTTGTGACCGTCGAGATGCGTGGGTGAAATTCCAGCCTCCTTGATTTTTGCGATCTGCGCACCCCATTCGCGCTCCACTTCCTCCAGCGGAAGATTCCGGGCGGCGATGCGCAACAGCAGACTCTCCGGGCCGCCTTCCAGATTACCGGCTTTGTTCAGCAGCCCCGGCACGCTGGAGGCAGGAGCGGTCGGAAGGCCGTCGCTCAGATTCAGATGCACACCGATGCCAAGTTCGGGATGATTGCGGCTCACGGCGAGCCCCGAGTCAAAGGCGCGTCCATTCGCCAGCACGGAAGTGCTGGTGACCAATCCGCGACGGTGCGCATCCACGATGCCGCGATTGATCCCTTCCGTCCAGCCCAGGTCGTCGGCATTTACGATCAGATTCTTCAACTTACGCCCGTCCCTGTCCTTTCGGACAGCTACTCTTTCGCGTGCCCTGCCATATTCGTACCATTGACCGTGTTTCCCTCTAACTTTAGCATGGCCATCAAGAGGCAAAATGACGGTCAAACTCCGCGAACTCAAAGAAGAAGGTGTGCTATACGGCGAAAAGCGCCGTGGACGCCGCATGAACTCGCGCGTGCCGATTCGCCTGGAGTGGGAAGGCGAAGCCGCCAAGCGCAGTGCCGTTGACGCCATCACGCGCACCGTGAATCCCTACGGCTGCCTGGTGTTCTTGCCGGAGACGCTTGAAATCGAGCAACGCGTGGCGCTTACGAATATGGCCACGCAAACCAGCAACGCCGCCATCATCGTATGGAGAGGGAACCGCCAACCCGAGGGTTGGGAATACGGCATCGAGCTTGTAGCGCCGGACATGGAATTCTGGGGGATTGAACTGTGACGCCGCCGCAGAAATTGAACGCCGCACCGCCCGTCGCTCCTGCGCACAACGTAAAGCGCGGCGCTGCCGTGGCCCGTCCGCAGACCGCCGAAGAGCGCCGCCGGGCGCAACGCGTCCTGCTGAAGATGCCGGTGATCATTCACATTCCAGGGAAAGCGAATCCGTTGCACGGTTTTACGCACACAGTCAGCGCCAGCGGGGCGATGGTCGTCCTGCCCGAAGGCATTCCCATGGGCACCAAGCTTTCGATTGAGAATCCGAAAACCCAGAAAAAGGTGGAAGCGCACGTCGTGCGCCCGCCTCAATTGAACGCCGACGGCTCCCTTGTGCCCGTCGAGTTCACCACTCCCTCCCCGCAATTCTGGAATATCTTCTTCCCACCCAACGCCAGCAACTAGACCTGCTCCAGAACATCACCCGGCGCAATTCTTCCCGTCCATTACTGCAAGGTGATCTGGATCTGCACCGAGTGGCTCAGGATTCCAGTCGCTGCCTGAATCTGAATGGGAAGGCTCCCCTCAAATTCTTCGGTCACTCCCGTCGCCGTTGACGAAGGCAGGTTCTTTGGGTCACCGTTGAAACTTGCCGTATAGGTGTAAATGCCGAGGTTGCCTATGGGATTGTTCAGCGTGAATGTGGCTTGCGCATTGGCCACCGGAATGACGGAAGAAATAGCGGTTCCATTCTGATAAAACACGACGCCCCCGGTGATGGCTTGCGTCGCGGTAACGTTGGCCGTCAAAGTGGCGGTTCCACCCGTCACAATTTTCGTACTTGAACTCGAAATTGTGATCGATGTCGGCGTAGCTGCGCTACCTCCGCCACCACCTCCACCCGAGCCGCCTCCCCCTCCGCAGCCCAAAGCAAACGTGGACACGCAAAGAAGCGCAAGGGAGAACAGGGCCCGGTATCTGCGTTTCCGCGCGGGCATTCCAATGAGGAAGAGGAACGCCACCGCACTCGCAAGCGACAAGCCCCACCAGTCCTCGCGCGACACTCCCAACAGGCCGGCTTTCCTGAATTGCGGTTTGAGCGCAGCTGCGGGCGCCGACCCGGTGGTGCTTAGCGTGAGCATGACCTGCACCGGAGCTCCCGCCAGATTGACAGTAGCCGGATTCACAGTCAGCGTCGTCCCTGGAGGCGCCCCGCCAGACACCGTTAATGTCACCGGGCTCGGCGTATTGCTCGCGGGCGTAATCGTCAGAGTTACGCTGGCGGTCTGACCCATCGTCGCAGAAAGCGCGTTTGGTGCTGTTAGAGTGAAGTCGGGAATGTTCACGGTCACATTACCGGTGGTCTGCACTGACTGGTAGTTCACATCTCCGGAATAGCTGGCAATGATAAATTCGTTGCCTTGTGGGGTTGTGGTTGCCGTTGCCGTGAGAACCTGATTTCCACTTGCATCGGTGCTAAGCGTGGTTGTCACTGGGCCCGGAAACGAAGTCGGAGAACCCTGAAATCCCACCCCACCCGTCATGGTCGGGCTCTTGTTGGTGCTCGTTACCATCGCTGTGACCGTCAACGTCTGGCCGAAATTGATGTTTTGCGAGGATTCCGTCAACACCATCGTTGTTGCGTAAACCACTGATAGATTAGACGCTTGGGAGGTACCGCCTGTGTAGTTCGCGTCTCCGCTGTAGGACGCCGTGATGGTGTGATTCCCGCTCGAAGTGAAGGTGACCGTCTGCGAGCCGAAGAGATTGGCTGCGCTGCCCGGTGTCCCGGCCGTCCCCATCAATGTGACCGTGCCGGGGATGGGCGTTCCGCCGTCATAAAACGTGATCGTCCCGGTGGGGGCCGCGCCATTGAGTATGTAGGGCGTGACGTTTGTGGTCAGCGTGATAGCCGTTCCCACCAGTTGCGGCCCGAACCCGCCTCCCGGAGACATGATCTGCGTCGCCGCAGGTGCGATCGTCACCGTTTCCGAAACCGATGTGCTGCTCTGGTAGCTGCTGTCCCCGCTGTATTGGGCAACGATGGAGTGCGTTCCGCCGGGAAGGTTGGGAACCAGGTCCCGTGTGTAGCCCGCGCTGTTGAGATGATAGCTTCCCTGATCAATCGGCTGCCCGTCAGACGTGATGGTCACTGTGCCTGTGGGACACGTCAGAAGATTCACCGTCGCACAGAGAGGACTCGGTGGGCCTGAAGCACTCGCGACCCCCGCGCCGTTGGTCACGTACATCCGCAAAAAATATCGCGCCCCGTAAGCCCACGAAGTGGCGTTTCCATTCAGCAAATTTCCGGATGAATCGAAAAGCGGAATCACAACAAAGGTGTTGCTTTTCTCTTGCGCAACAGTGACGCTCACCGGCGTCGAATCGCTCGGCGCGTTCGTTCCGTCTCCCGAATAATGGGCGTAGACCGCATAGTTGGTGCCGCCCGGCAGGCTGGTCGTCGTCCCGCTGACGCTGCCGTTCGCCCCCAGCGTAAACTCGCCTGCGCTGACGGTCGCGCCCACCGAGGGTTGCGCAAGCAGCGACACTATTCCCGTCGCAGTCTTAGGCGTGACACTGATCGTTGCGGCCACATTCTCTGTCCCGTGCATTATTCCCGTCGTCTGACTAAGGTTTAGCGTCGTGGTGGTCGGCACCGACGCAACCGAGCCCCAAATGGTCGCCAGATTCCCTACGTTCAGCGAGCCTAATCCCGTCGCCCGGTCGTAACCCGCGCCTGCGTTCCAGGCCAGCGTGCCCGGTTTGCTTGGGTCGTCGAGCACGCCAATTTGCGTGGCCAACGTCGCGCTGCAACCGACTACGCCGCCGGTACACGGCACGCTGATCGTCCCGATGCCCGTGCCTCCTGTCGGCAGGGCGCTGCTGCCTTTCGAAATATCATTGAAGACGCATCCAGTGGCTACGGGCGTGGCGGATGCGCAAGTTGCCCCCGATTTATTCGCCAATTCGTACAGCACATAGTTCGCGTTCCCCTGCCGAGGCGCCGGATTCTGCGCCGTCGCCTGGCTCTGGTTGATCAGCGCCATGATCCCTGCGAAGGCGGGTGCCGAAACTGACGTACCACCGATTACTCCGAAGCTGATGTATCCATTGAATCCCGAGGAGTCGAGGCATGGCTGCGAAACGTCACCCTGGCAGTAGAGATACCCGGTGCCATTGAAACCCGGACTCGCCAAGAGCGAAATATCCGGCAAGTTCCGGTGATTGTCGCTTGGCACGCCCGCTATTCCGACCTGCCAGCTTGGTTTGGGGTATGTCCCGCTTGGTCCGCCACCGCCCGCGACGATGTTCTGCAACTGAACCGGCGTCGTATTGATGTTGCAACCAACCGCACCCAGTTGCGCACAACTTTGGTTCCACGGGATTTCCGGAATGTAGCCCAGGGCCGACGCTCCCGTCGTCGTATCATTCGTACTGTTCCAGTATTTAGTCCAGTTTCCGTATTCGTCGAAATCCGTTCCACCCACCGCCACGTTGTACGGCGTCGAGGCCAGCCCGTTCACCCCCTCCGGCTGCGTGGCCAATCCTTCTGTATGGGGATTGTCGCATCCGGCTGATCCGCTGTCTCCCGTCGAAACCGCCACCGTGATTCCTTGCGCCGACGCCTGTTGCCACAGATTGTTGTAAAAGGAATTTCCCGCGCTCCCCAAGTTCGCTTCGCAATCCCCGTAGCTTTCGCTCATCACCGCGGCCAGATTGTGCTCCACGATATACAGCGCCGAAAGATCCACTCCCTGGGAAGCGGGGGTCGAGGCCGACAACACATACTTGATCGTCGCTCCGGGTGCGACTCCTCCCGACCATTGCGTGTCGAGATCCGCCTCTCCTTCCTCGCCCGGGGAAGTGATGCCCGGATCCTCTCCGTTATAGACAATGCTGTTCGCATCAAACGTTGGCGGCAAGCCAAAGACGGTGCGGAATTGCTGTACGTCGGTGACCAGAAGATTCGTCTCGCCGACAATCGCAATCGTCTGCGCGCTACCGTTGCAAGTAGTCGCCGGGGTTCCGCACGTCGCGGGAATGCCGTAAATCTTCGCGAAGTCTCCCGGCCCCACGCCATAAAAAGACCCCGGGCCAAAGGGATTGGGCAGGGTCACCAGAGGCTCAAGCACGCTCTTGCCCGCTCCCCTGCGCAACGTTCCGAAACGCCGCGCATAGTAGTCCCTCGGAAAATTATGCAGTGACACCACGCCCGTGACCACCGGCGCAAGCGCCGCGGGTATCTGCGGGTCGCTCGCATTCGCGGAATACAGTTTCCCCTTCACCTGATAGTTGTGGATTGCCGTGCCAAACGCCCGCTGCACCTGCCCCGCGGTGCCGGAAAATTCAATCACCGTTTTTCCGCTGTAAATTTTCCCGATGCTGAATCCCTGCCCGGTCAGCCAGTCCGTCACCGCTTGAATGTCCGCGTCGGCCGGGCCGAATTGCGCGCCGAACTGCTCGGGCGTCAGCCACTGGTGAAAGCTCGACGAGCTTTTGTCCTGCTGCTTTGCTAGCGCGTCATGCAGCGCGGCTTCCTGTTCATCGCTCCGCTTCAGGAGCAGCAGAATCCGGTTCATCGGCTGGGACTCCGCCACCGCGCCACGGTCGAATTCGGCGCGGGCCAGCGGATGGACGTTCCCGCTCAGCGCGATTCGCCGCGTGTCGTCCACGGCTTCCAGCACGCGCGGGCGCACCTGTCCCATCGCCGTTTGAACATGGATCTGACACAGGAAAATGCCGAATACGAGCAAACCACGAAGGACCACCGGTTGATGGCTCATACCCACTCGCAAGGAATGTATTTACTATGATTTGAATGAACCCCCGGGGATCGGCCGGCGGGACACGTCCGCCGAATTCCCAGAGCGGGCGGATAATAGCACCACGAATACGCCTTGTCTATGGCGTAACGTCAACGCGTTTATACCTGAGCGACGAGATCCAGTCCGAAAAAGAAAAAGGCGCCCCGCAATCGCGGAGCGCCTTTTCATCTGATGGAGTTGCGCTTATTGAACGGTGATGTTGGTGCTGCCGGACGACGCCGCGTAATTGGTGTCGCCCACGTAGCTGGCCTTGATCGTTACTGTATGCCCGCCGCCTCCACCGCCGCCTCCGCAACCCGCAATGGTCACCGCCAGCAGCGCAAACGCCAGGAAGCCCCCGTAAGCGTAGGTGCGCCGCCGCTTTTCCGGCATCCAGCGCCAGCCGAGCGCGAAGAGCAGGATGCTCAGCAAGGCGAATACTGTCGGAAGCAGGGGAAGCGTTGGCCGCGGAGCACCGGTAGGTGGCGGAAACAGCGCGGAGATGTTTGTGTTCAGCGTAGCCGTGCAGGACGCACCGGCATTTGCAGTTGCCCCCGCGGCGTTGCAGGTCACTGGGCCACCAATATTGGTGCTTCCGTTCTGGAATTGGATGGTTCCCGTGGGACCTTGGGTGGAGTTGCTGCTCGATCCAACAACCGCAGTTAGAGTCACAGGAGATCCCGAAGTAATGGCCCCTGGAGTACTGGCCACCAGGGTTGTTGTTGCTGCGGGTGAAATCGTCGCGCTCAGCGTGTTACTGACGCTATTCTGATAATTTGTGTCTCCCGTAGTGAATGTAGCCACGATGCTATGGCTGCCCCCGGGCAATTGAACGTTAGCGTCTTCAACCAGCCCTCCCTGGTTGCTGATCTTGGAAACGTTCGTCGCATTCGAAGCCGGCCCGCTTGGAAAATCATTCAGATTGTTCGCGCCATCCTTCATCGCGACTGTGCCCTTGGGGCAGGGAATCGGTGACACGGTTTTGGGATAGGTGAATGCGCAGTTCGTGCCATCGGATTTCGTCACGACAACGTTCAAGATGTAGGGAGATCCGTACTGAACCGGTGAAGGGGAGGTGCTCAGCACTGGGTTTCCATTGTTGTCAAACGTCACGAAATTCACCGTGGTTTTGCTGGCGAAGTTTGCGCCCTGCACGGTTCCCGCCAATGCCACCGGTGTCGAGGTGCTCATTCCATGCGTTGAGTCGCCTCCATAGGTGGCTGAAACAAACATCGTTCCCGGCGGCAGAATATTCGTTGTCGCGGTCGCCGTTCCCGAACTGAGCGCGAACGGGCCAAACGACCCGAGAACTGTGGTCTGATCGCTCGCCAGCGCCGTCAGAGAAACATCCTCCGCCATGGTCGCAGACGAGCTTGGAGGTGCTGGTGTAACCGTTACCGTCGCAGTGAACGGAGTCCCCGAAGGTGTTCCACCCGTCGTCCCGGAAACGGCCGTCGTGGTTGCGCCGCGAACGAATTTAGTAGTCCAGGCAGTCAGGAGGTTGGCGACGTTCACTGAGCCGAGCCCCGTGGCCGCGTCGTATTCGGGGCCAGCGGCAAACGCCACGCTGTTGTTGAAGAAGGTGACCCCGAGTGTGGTCCCACTTGCCTGACTATGACACCAACTGGTGCTCCCATCCACCGCACTGGTGCTGCCGAGCAAGCAGGCAACCCCGATATTGCCCGTTGTGACGTCGTTGAAAACGCATCCCGCCGCTGGTCCAGGGGCGACAGAGGAGTTGCAAAGGCCGCCCGTATAATTGGTGTCGTTCGCGGCTAGGGAGTAGAGACCATAATTCACGTTGCCCATGCGTCCACCGCCCGTCGCCTGACTGATCAGAGCGACGATCGCCCCGAAAGGGGGCGTTGCAGCAGAAGTGCCACCTAAAAGGCTGAAGTCGGTGAACGGGCTGCTCAAGCTGCAAGACGCTCCGCTCGGATTTACGTCTGCCTGGCAAGTGATCAACGCCACGCCATTCTGCCCGTTGCTGGCAAATAGAGAAACGTCGGGGATTGTGCGTACCGCCGGGAACTGTTTGTTGACTCCTATCTGATAAGCGGGAATCGGATAGCCTTTGCTGCAATTGCTGCCCGAGAAGATGGCGCAATTGCTCGGACCGCCGCCAGCAGCTGCAAGGTCTGCTCCGTTCGGATCCACGCTGTTGCAAGCCGCGGGATAATTGATGGCGCAGAGCGAATCGTCCCAGGTGGTTTCCGGGATATACATCAGTGCCGAGGCAAACGTGGGACCATTCGTTGCACTCCAATACTGGTTCGGAGGCGTTACGGGCTGCGCCGAAGCGATAAAGTCAGTCCCGCCGACCGCCACGTTAAACGGCGTCGAAGCAATGCCGCTCACGGCAATCCCATTCGTGGCCTCGTTCGGGAAATTTGCTGTCGGATCGCAGCCTGCGGAGCCGCTGTCTCCCGTGGAGACGACCACGGTGATTCCTTGCGCGGCGGCCTGTTCCCACAATGCGTTGTAAAATTGATTGCCTGCCGCACCCAACCCTGGTTCGCAGGATCCGTAGCTTTCACTGATTACCGAGGCAAGATTGTTGTCCACGGCGTAGAGTGCGGAGAGATCGATCCCCGGGGTGATTTGGGTGGGATTAGACTGCGTGGTCGACGAAGTCACCAGCAAAATCGTGGCGCCGGGCGCCACCGCTCCCGCCCACTCCACATCCAAATCCGATTCGCCCTCGTCGCCGGTGCCAAGCTGCAAGCCCGGGTCGGGGCCGTTCACGATGACGTTATTTGCTTGCGTGAAATTTTGCGGCAGCCCAAAGAGAGTCCGGAAAGCGATCACGTCTTGCGCATCAATGTTGGACTGCCCGATAACGGCGATGGTTTGTCCCTTGCCGTCGTTCACTCCCGCCACATTGTAATTGGGAATGCTATAAATCTTGGCAAAGTCCGCCGGTGCCATCGCGAAATTCACCGGGTTGGTCCCGAAAGTGAAGAGCGGCTTGATCTGTCCGGTGTCTCGTTGCCAGCGATACACTCCCTTGTTATGCAAGTGCGCGCGCCTCGGGAAAGTGTTGAGCACGGCAACGCCTTTCACCACCGGCGCAAGCGCCGCCGGAATGGACGGCTCGCTCAAGTTGGCGATGTGCTCCTCGCCGTTCACAGAGAACTTGTGTATCTCCGTGTGAAACGCGTTACGGACCTGGGCCACGGTTCCGTTGAACTCAATCGCGCCGCGTCCCGCGGCCACTTTGGCCACCTGGAATCCCTGCCGCGTCAGCCAGTCGGTTACCGCCTGCACGTCCGCGTCGGACGGCCCGAACTGTGTGCCGAACTGTGCCGGCGTCAACCACGCGTGATAGCTCGCCGAGCCCTTGGTCTGCTGAGCGTCCATCAATTGCTGCAGCGCCGTTTCCTGCGCCGAACCGCGTTGCAGCGTCAGCAGCATGCGCGTCATCGGCTGCGAATCGGCAACCGCGCCGCTATCAAATTCCGGGCGCGCTAGGGGGTGCACATTTCCCTTCAACTGAACGGTGCGCGTGTCGTCCACCTGGGCGGTAACACGCGAGGGCACAGGGTGGGTCTGGGCTTGAACGGCTGGGGTTGCGATTAGAGCGAGGGAAAGTGATGCAAGAACTACACCCATCGCGGTCGTTCTGGTTTTCATGGTTCGCATCGGCTCCTGAGTTTGGAAACTTCGAGATCAACCATTGCCACTTGGCAGGAATCGCGGGCTCCCAGCCCCCACGCGAGGAACACGGTTCTTGCTCCCATTCAGATGCAAAGTAAGAGGCTTAGGTTTGCCAGTACTGCACGATTCTCACGCATCTCGAAGCCCCTGTGGTGTAACAAAATTGCATTAATTTGTACTTTCCAGCACCGCCACCATGACCCTCTAAAGAAGAATAAGGACAAGGCCCAAGGCAAATCACCATAACCCCACAACCGCCCAAAAAGTTGCGCCCGGAATCCCACTTTGGGCGGCTGCAGCGGAGGTGCCCCTAGGCATCGCGGCAGGGTTGGCGATTGCGCGTTAGCATCGGGCCTATTCAGATAGGCCGGGGTTATTACCGCGGTGATTCCCCTTCCACGCGAGACTCGGTGTACAATTCGTTGCACTCTCTTGGGGTCATGCGGGCCTGCTGAATACCTTCCTTTTATTCCGCACTCGCCTGATACATCGTGCACTGGAAAGGAATCCATGTCTCCTCGCAAGCTGCTTGCCTCGTTGTGCCTGTGCTTCGCCCTCGTTTTTGCAGCAAACTCCTCCGCGCAAACAAAACTCCTTCGCTTTCCCGATGTTCACGGCGACAAAGTCGTTTTCACTTATGCCGGAGATCTCTGGCTGGCCTCCACGTCTGGCGGTCTGGCCACTCGCCTGACCGCGCATCCCGGCATCGAAGTCTTCGCCAAGTTCTCTCCCGACGGCAAGTGGATCGCCTTCACCGGGCAGTATGATGGCGACGAACAAGTTTACGTCATCCCCGTGACGGGAGGTGTTCCGAAGCAGCTGACCTTCTATCCCGCGCGCGGTCCGCTAACGCCGCGCTGGGGCTACGACAATCAGGTCTACGGCTGGACTCCTGACGGAAAATCCATCGTGTTTCGCTCCCTGCGCGAGCACTTTGATCTTGGCGACAACCGCCTCTATACTGTGTCCGTCGAGGGCGGCCTTCCCCAGGCCTTGCCGATGCCTTTTTCTGGCGCTGGCGATTTCTCTCCCGACGGTTCCGAAGTCGTTTACTCGCCGCTCTTCCGCGATTTTCGCACCTGGAAGCGCTATTCCGGCGGCTGGGCCCAGCAACTCTACATTTTCGATTTGAAAACCCACGCCGCGGAAAAAATCACCGACGACCCGCGCGCGCATCGCGACCCCATGTGGGTTGGCGGGAAGATTTTCTATTCCTCCGACAAAGACGACACGCTCAACCTCTACGCCTATGACGTGAAGACCAAAAAGACCGATCAATTGACGCATAGCACCAAGTGGGACGTCCGCTGGCCCAGCACCGATCACAAAAACCAGATCGTCTATGAATCCGGCGGCGAGTTGAGTGTCTACGACATCGGGGCCGGCCAATCGAAGCCAATCTCCATCACTGTTCCGACCGACGCCCTCGCCATGCGCCCCTCGCAGGTCTCCGCCGCCCACAACATCGAATCCTTTGGCCTGAGCCCTAAGGGCGAGCGCGCCCTGTTCGTTGCCCGCGGCGACGTTTTCACCGCGCCCATCGAAAAAGGCCCGACGCGCAACCTGACCAACACCTCCAACGCCCATGAAAAGGCGGCCGAGTGGTCACCCGACGGCTCGAAAATTCTTTTCATCTCCGATGCCGACGGAGAAGAAGAGCTCTACACCATGAGCCAGGACGGCTCCGGCAAGCCGGACGAACTGACTCACGGCTTTCACGCCATGCTTTATCAGCCGCTTTGGGCGCCCGACGGCAAGCGCATCGCCTTCAGCGACGCGAAGAACAAGCTCTATGTCCTGACGCTCGACGACAAGAAAGTCACCACTGTCGCCGAAAATCCCCGGGACCGCGTCCACGATTACTCCTGGTCCGCCGACGGCGGCCATCTCGCCTACTGCCTCGACAATCCGAATAACTTCAGCTCGCTCTACATCTGGAGCGCTGCCGACGGTCAGAGCCATCGTGTCACCGATGATTTCTTCAACATGGGCGTTCCCACTTGGGATACCGAGGGCAACTACCTCTATTTCATCAGCACCCGCACCTTCTATCCCCAAATCAGTCTGATCGAATTCAACTATGCTGCCAACCGCGGAAATTCTCTTTACGCCCTCGCTCTGCGAAAGGACACCAAGAATCCCTTTCCACCAGAAAGTGACGAGGTGACCGTAACCAAGGAAGGCGAGGCCGGCTCCGACAAGGGCAAGGACGCCGACAAGGACAAAAAGGACGAAAAGAAAGACGCGAAGAAAGAGGAAAAGAAGGAAGAGAAAAAGCCCGAGAAAAAGAAGGAATCCATCAAGATCGACTTCGACGGCCTCGCCGATCGCGTCACCCGTGTGCCGGTGGACGCCGAGAATTTCTTCCGCCTCGTTGCGACCAAGGACTATCTACTCTATTCTCGCGACGGAGCGCCGTTCTATGGCCGCGAATCTTATCCCGACACCAGCCTGGTCGTCTTTTCGCTGAAGGACCGCAAAGAGACTACCTTGGCCGAGAAAATTGAAGGATTCGACGTTTCACAAGACGGCAGCAAAGTCATTGTCCGCGACCAATCCGGCTTCAAGCTCTTCGACGCCAAGCCGGAAGGGAAGGCCAATCCCAAACCCATTTCTACCGCCAACCTCATGGTTGATCGCGTGCCCCACGAAGAGTGGGTCGAAATGTACAATGAGGTCGGCCGCCGCTATCGCGATTTCTTCTACGTCGAAAACATGCACGGCTACGACTGGAACGCCTTGCTGGCGCAATATCGGCCGCTCGTGGACTACGTTGCCCATCGCTCCGACCTGAATTACGTCCTTGGCGAACTTGTTGCCGAACTCAGCGTCTCCCACGCCTACATTGCCGGCGGCGACATCGAAATGCCCAAACGGCCTCAGGTCGCTCTGCCCGGCGCGCGCATCGAACTCGACGCCGCGGCCGGGCGCTACCGCATCGCCAAAATCTTCCACGGCCAGAATCAGGAAGAAATATATCGCTCGCCGCTCACGGAAGTTGGCGTGGACGTGAAAGAGGGCGACTACATCCTCGCCATCGACGGCCAGGAGTTGACACCGAAAGACAATCCGTATCAATTTCTCCGCAACAAGGCCAATCGCCCCGTGCAGTGGACCGTGAATTCCAAACCCACGCTCGAAGGCTCGCACAAAATCACCTACCGGCCTATCACCAGCGAGACCAACCTGATCTATCTCGAGTGGGTGAACCACAACCGCGAGGCCGTGGACAAAGCCACTGGCGGCAAAGTCGGCTACATCCACATTCCGGACATGGGCGATGACGGCATCCGCGAATTCATCAAGACCTACTACCCCCAGATCCGCAAGCAGGCTCTGATCGTGGACGTGCGCGGCAACGGTGGCGGCAACATTTCGCAAATGCTGATTGAGCGCCTGCGCCGCGAACTTTTGGGCGTCGAGTACGATCGCCTCGACAAGCAGACGGAAACTTATCCCGACGCCGTGTTTTACGGCCCCAAGGTTTGTCTGATCAACGAAACCTCCGCCTCAGACGGCGACATCTTTCCCTACATGTTTCGCCAGTCGGGGCTTGGTCCTCTGATCGGCAAGCGCACGTGGGGTGGCGTCGTCGGCATCAGCGGACGCGGGCCGCTGCTCGATGGCGGTACCGTGTTCGTACCGGAAGCCGCCACCGGCTCTGTTGCCGGCCAATACGTCATCGAAGGCCACGGCGTTGATCCGGACATCGTCGTCGAAAACGATGCGGCGTCCGTGATCGACGGCCGCGACCCACAACTCGAGCGCGGCATCGCGGAAATTACGAAGGCATTGCAGGCAAATCCCAAGGTGCTTCCGCCGCGTCCCCCCGACCCGGTGAAAACACCCAAGCACTAGCGCCGAATCAGGCGTGCGAAATCATCTTCCGGCGATCCGACAAGGTCCGATTTGGGGACTCCGGTGATGTTTACCGGAGGTCACCAGAGGACCTCAACTTAAATTGTTTCAGGAAATTGTGTGCGAACGAGAGCGGGCGGTACAGGCGCGCGACTTTCTCTCTAAACATTCCCGCCCGAAATAATAATTCCGATCCTCGCCGGCGGTTTCCCTTTCCGAACTCCCTGATTCAACCCCGGCACTCCGCCCGCCCGCAACAGCGGCGCCAGCGCCACCGCGCTTGACGGCTCGATCACCAGCTTCATCCGCTGGCCGACCAGTTGCATCGTCTCCACAATCTCTTTTTCCCCCACCAGCAAAATGCCTGCCACCTGTTTCCGCAAAATGGCAAACGTCCGCGTCGCCAGCGAAGCGCGCAACCCGTCCGCAATCGTGTCGCTCGATTCCATCGTTTGCAAGGTTCCGGTCTTTAGTGAACGGTACGCATCGTCGGCAAGTTCCGGCTCGCACCCATACACGCGCACCTCCGGATTCAAACCGTGCGCGCCGAGGCAAGTGCCGCTCAGCAGGCCGCCGCCGCTCACCGGTGCCAGCACGGCATCGAGGTCGGGAATCTCTTCCAGCAGTTCCTTCGCCGCGGTCGCTTGCCCGGCAATGATGCGGTCATCATCGTACGGATGAATCATCGCCGCGCCGGTCTCCGCCTGGATGCGCTTTGCTGTTTCTGCTCGCGCGGAAACCTTCGGCTCGCAAAACGTAATCTTTCCGCCATACGATTCCACCGCCCGGCATTTCACCGCCGGAGCATTTTTCGGCATCACGATCCACGCCGGAATCCCGCGCCAGGCGGCCGCGCGCGCGACTGCCGCCGCGTGATTCCCGCTCGAATGCGTTACCACGCCGTTCGAAGCCGCTTCCTCACTCAAGGAAAAAATCGCGTTGGTGGCCCCGCGAATTTTGAACGAGCCGGTCTTCTGCAGGTTTTCACACTTGAAAAAAAGCTCCGCGCCGCTCATCGCGTTCAGCGACTCGCTGGTCATCACCGGTGTGCGGCGAATCCGCGGGCGGATCCGCTCGTGCGCCTCCTCGATGGTTTTCCATTCGATGGAGGTCCCCGAAAGGTCCGGGCTAGGGTTGGTGCTCGCCATACCCTCAGTGTAGTGCAAATTGTCCCCGCCAGAGCAATCGGCGTGGCGAGAAGGTAGCCGGGACCCATCCGCTTAATTTGGCCGAATCGGGTGACCTGCTCCGGCGCCTGCTGCCGGCAATCGAAATTCATAGCCCATCGGTACCCCCTCGTACCCCTTGACCGGCGCGGCACGGGTGATACTCTTAAGGTCTGAGAGACTTACGTCGGCGCGAGCTCCCTCCCCGCTGCACGCGCAAGAACTGATATGACTCCTTCTGAACGCCGACATCTCGAGCGCTACCGCCTTCGCATCCCCCTGCGCTTCCGCACCATTAATCTCGCCGGCGATAAGAGCGAACATTTCACCGAAGCCCTGAACGTTTCCCGTGGTGGATTTTTCTTTGTTACTTCGGCCCCGCTTCAGGTAGGGATGCCCATCGAAGCGACCATTCGCATGCCCGCCGAAGTCACCGGCGGCAAGCCCGACGAAACCCACTGCAAGGCCCGCGTTGTTCACGCAAAAGCGGATTCCTATAGTGATGGCCGCATGGGTTTCGGCGCCGAAATCGAAGCCTACATCGAGCCAGAGAAGCCAAAAGCCCCCGGCCCCGAACTCGTCAAGCCAGCCGCTCCGAAATCTCCCAACAAATAGTATGCAGAGTGGTTAGTTCTTACCACCGGTGATGTTGATCGTCGTTTTTCCCGCGCCCACATTATCAAACCGGTCATACGCGCGCACCGCAATCGTGTGCTCCCCCGGCGCCAACCCCCTCACGGTGAAGCTGTAACTCTCCGTCTTGCTGTCGCTGATGCCTTGCAGCGGCGCCAGCAAAATCCACTCCCCGCCGTCAATGCTATATTGCGCCTTCTCAATACCGCTCGTCGCATCCGTCGCCGTAAATTGGAAGTCACACGAAACGCCCATCGAGCGGTCCGCATTCATCCCCGTCGCGTGGCCCTCCAGCTTCTGAATCACCGGCGGCGTGTTATCAATTTCAAATCGCTCGCTCTCGCGCTCCGTCTTCAGCGCCACATTCGGCGGATTCGAAGGCGAATCGCTGGCCACGATTCTCAGGTAATACGCTCCGTCCGGCATGGCCGTGGTGTCCCACGAGTAAAATCTCTGATCCAGATTGTCTTTCAGTGGCAGCCAGTCCCGTTGATTCTCTCCGCGAAAATAGACGGAGTAGCGCAGATCATCGTCGTTGTCGTCGTGCGCCGCCCACAGAACTGTCGCGTACCCTTTTTGATAAATGCCCTGCGGCGGCTGTTCAAATTTGGTCGTCGTCGTGGTAATCACCGTCCCCACCGGGTTCGGAGCCGCGGGCTGCCTTAAAATTACGTTCGCCGCCTGACCCGTAATCACCACCGTCGTCTGTGCGCGCGTGCCCGGTTCCTGCAGGGCAATTCCATCAATCACCGGCACCACGTTTTTCGGCAAGTACGCCGCGCTCACCCAGTCAATTCCATCGCCCGGCCGCCCGTCGTGGATCACCGCTTTCCACTGCAGAAAACGGGCCGCTGGCGCTTCAATCTGCGTCCCCGGCGTGCTGTACGGTCCATACCACCGCGACCACTCCTTCCCCGGATCTTCCGTGTTTCCGCTGCGCACAAAGAATTCCAGCCGCGGCTCTTTGCTCTCTTTGCCGCCCTTTGCCGTAGCGCTCATCGCCGGCGGGCCCCACCATTCAATGTGCCCCCACTGGGAAAAAAGTTTCGCATCAAACGACTGCGACTCAAACGTGCCTTCCACTTCGTACTCGGGCCCCAGCGAAAACACTTTGCCCGGATTTGCCGTGCACAGGTACACTTTCCCGTTGCTTGTCCGTGAAATCCCCGTAATCTGCGACGATCCAGACTTCGCCAGTTGCGCATAGACCCCGCGCCCGTCAATAACCAGCAGAGCGCCACTATTTCCCGTACCCGCAAGCAACCGGCCATCGGAATTCAATCCCAACGCATATACAATCTCATCCCGCGAACTCCAAATCTCCTCCGGCGCTCCATCCACCGCAATCCGGTAAATGCTGCTCGAAATCGCCTGCGGAAACGCCAGAAACGGCACGCCGCCCTGCACCGCGCCAGGCGTCACGTTCGTAATCGTCGTCGTGCCCTGCGACGTTGTAATCACCGCCGACGGCGCCGCCATTCCCGGCCGCGTCTTCTCTCCAATCGCCGCCACGTACAGCGACCCGTCCGCGCCAACCGCGATCGAAGTCACCTCGCGCTTCGACGTCTCATAAATCACAAATCCGTCCGCCACACTGTCCTCGGGCGTTTTCTTCTTCGCGGCGCGCTCGGCGCTGTGCGTAATGCGCAAGATTCGCCCGTTCGGTTCCGTCCCTGCCAGCAAATTTCCTTTGCCGTCGAAGCCCAGCACCTTGATGTGCGCTTCGTCGCTCGCATAATACAACTCGCCCTTGCCCTCCGGCCCAACGCTGTAAATTCGCCCTTTGTCGCCCGTGGCCACAAACAGCGTGCCGTCTTTTGCGAACGCCAAATCCCAAATGTATTTCGCCTTTGGATCGAAAAACACACTCTTCTCGCCCGACGGCGAAACCTTATAGACCTTTCCATCCGGCGAAGTCGCCACGTACAACGCGCCCTTGCCATCAAACGCAATCGACTGCACCAGCAAATCCGTCGATTCGAACACGATTTTCGGCTTCCCGCCACCTTCAAACCGGAACACTTTTGCCGGCGATCCGCCGCCTGCATACAGCACGCCGTTCGCGTCTGTCTTCAACGACCACAAATACGACGCATCGGCATCCGCCAGCAGCGAAAATTTCGGCGCCAGCTCCAGGTGTCCGTCGCTTCGCACGGCCACGCCCTGCGCCTTACCCTTCTGAAACTCTTCATAGGTGGATTGCCGCCAGCGGCGCGTGTGCTCCGCCAGCAGGGAAGTGGCCGCGATGCCCAAAAGCACGCACGGCGCGATGACGCGATAAAAGCGTTTTGACATAGAGAGGTTCACCGGATTTGCAAATTCAATGAGATCAGCCCGGATACCGGGCCGCCTAACACGATTGATGATTCACTGGCCAACGATTCGCGCAGCACTTGCACGCTGCCCGGTCCAGGCCGCCCGTCCACCACATTGATTTGCGAGAGCGGTACATTGGGCAACTCCTTGTCGTCCCACACGAGCGTCGGTGCCGGCACGAAAAGTCCCACGTACAGCCGGTCGTTGTGCCGCTCGCGGTTCATCAGCGCGATTAACTGATCCAGCCCGTCTGACCCGCCCCCGCCCGCCATTCCGGCAAATACAAAACCCCGCGACGCGCGGTTCATCCAATCCGCATCGCTCACCAGCACGCGCAGCGTCGTGCCGCGTGCCATCTGGTCCGGCACATGCACTGTCGTTTCTTCAATCCGCGCCGCCCCGCGATACGGCCGCAGCAGCACGCGTACCTTCAGCGTTTCTCCCGGCGCCGCCTCGCCCTTTTCGAGCCACGCGCTGTCCACCGTGTAGGACTGTCGTCCCGGCATGCTCTCCACGCGCAACGTGATGTGTTCCACTGCCGGAATTTCGAAATTGTTCGTGAACAGCCGCCCGAAAACGCTCTGCACTACCAGCGCGATCGGCAAGCTGTCCGGCACCATCGTGTCCGTCGGCGCAACGGTATTTTCGATTTGCACGGGCACGTGGCCCTTCAACCGGATCTCGCCCGTCAGATGCAGCGTGGTGCCCTCACCATACAAATAATTCTGGTTCACACCGTTGAACGTCGTCAGCGCCACCAGCAGCGGCGTCAGCTTCGGGTGATTCACCACTTCGAAGTGCAGTTTTCGTTCCGCGCCGCCGGTCGCAAACGTCAGGTCCAGCGGAATCATCGCCGGTGGAGCTCCCAGCTTGCCGGTCACGGCCGTCAAGTGATCGCCCGTGATCGTGCCGATCGCCCCGCCCATATTCACAATTTTCGTTGAGGCCAGCTCTGAAGACAGCGTCGTCACCACGCGGCTCCGGGCCATCGGCATTTGCACGTTGCCAAAATTCAGAAATGGATGCCCGCACAAATACACATTGTCACCGCGCACCGCTGTCACCGTGCACGCCGAATTGATCGAAGCGTCGCCCTGCACCAGCACCATCCCGGCCATATCTCCGGCGGCCAGCTTCCCATCATCCGGCCGCGCCTCCGCTGTCCCGCCTTGTGCCGCCACAAATCCGTAACTTTGCAATTGCGTCGCAAAGGGCTGCAGTGCCGACGGCTGAAATCCCGAAAACACCAGCGGCGTTTCAATCGGTTGCAACGCTGCGCCGTTCGGTAAACCGCCCTGTGCCGCGGTCGTGCTCGGCAGCGCAAATTGCCCCGCGCCCGCGGCCATCCCGGCACTCTGTTCCGGCGGATGCAAGATGTCCTCGATCGGCGTCACGCCCGCGAGCGCTTCCTTCGTGAAAATCCCCAGCTTCAGCGACAGCGCCCCCGCCAGTTTTCCGTCCAGATACACCGGGCTGCCGCTCATTCCCGCCACGACCCCGGTGTGCTCGACCTTCGGCCCCTTCAACTCCACCAGAATGATCGACTGCTTCGGCCCCAGAAAATTCGGCATTATGCCTACGACCACCAGGTCAAACTTCTCCACCTGGTCTCCCGCAAACACGGTGTAGGCATACCCCTGCATCCCCGCGTGTACCTGCAAAAGCGGTAGGATCTCATTCGACTCCGGCGGAGCCGCGGCGAGCGGAACGCCCGCCATCATCGACAAAAACAAAAGGAAATACGCGAAACGCTGGGCAAGACGAGCCATAGTGAGAGGAAAGTTCCCCCGAACCGTGAAGCAACGTGAGCGCCCATGATACCGGGCGGGACTGTGGTACGCAATTCAACCGCCTGCGTAGCCGGCCTAGTCCTGATGACTTAGACGTCCTAGAACTTGATGCGGGTGCAAACTACTTCGGTTGTGTGGCGCTTCCCGAGTGTGGGAGGATGATTCAGACCAAATCTGGAGGGACCTATGTCCGAACCGACAAAAGAAGAACTCTTGGCGCGCATCGCCGAGTTGGAAAAAAAGGCCGAAGGCCGCAAAAAGGGCGCTCTGGAATTCCGCGTCGGCGAAAAGGGCGGCGTCAGCGTCTATGGACTGGGCCGCTTCCCGGTCACGCTCTATTACGAGCAGTGGATCCGCCTCCTCGACATGGCCAAAGACCTCCGCGAATTCCTCGAAGAGAACAAGCACCGCCTGAAATTAAAGGAGCAGTAGCCAGCCGACGTAAGTTGGGGCCGCCTTCTGAGACGGGCCGCTCTTCCCACCGCAGCTTTGGCTTTCATGCCAGCGTGCTATTTGCGCTCACGTCGATCGGAACCCGGTTCGTCTTCGGACCGCATGCCCTTGGCATATAGGGCAACTTGGGCAGGCCTGGAAAATTCTCCCACTGGATCAGAAACATGTACTGGCCGCCTTCCCACGAGCCATCCAGGATCTGAACTCTACCTTCAATCCCGATGATGCATCGCAAAAATCTTGTCCGTCGAATCCTCGTACGGATACACATGCACCATCCAGCCGAAAATCACCGGATGAAACTTGCCGCCCGCGGCGTCGCACGCTTCTAGGGTGGTGATCGATCCGTGCAGCCCAAATTTCGTGTAATCGGCGGTCTTCCGCTGGTCGCGCGGGGGCATGCACAGGTTCGTGTGCAGGTGCCAGGTAGCCACGCTCAACGGAACCCGCTCGTTTAACTGTTCATCGTTTGCGCGCTTCGGCATCGTGTACATCGCCCCCACCAGTTCGTAGCCGTCCGCCGTTTTCTTATAGAGCAGGGAAGTGGGTCGCGCAGGATCAAACGTAAACGCTTCCAGAAATCCATGCCCGTAATTCGTGAAGTGGTATTCCGGCTGCGGCACGTTCGGCAGGAAAATCTTGTAACCCTCGTTCAGGGCCACGTGGTAGTCCTTGTATTTCTCGATCCCCGCTCGCAACTCCTTCACAATTTCGTTGGCGCGCTCGACATCCGCTGCCGTCTGTGGCCGCGGCGAAGTCATGTGCATGTGAGGATTGTCGCCGTGATGCGTGTGCGCCATATCGTGCGTTGCGGCAGCTTCGTTTGCCTTCTCATCATCCATGGACATGCCAGGCGTCTTGCTGTGATCCATCGCCTGCCCTTGCTGCTCCTCCTGTGGGGTTATCTCGTAAGATTCAACCGAAGTTCCGGCCATCACCGGTGGCCGATGATTCGGAATCGCGGCGAGCACCACGCCCACCAGAAACAGCGCACCAAAGCCGATCGCGGCTTTGGTGATGAATTGCATGAACGCACTACGCGGTGACATGACTGCTCCTCACAATCTCTAGGGCGAATGGCCCGCTACTCCTGCCTGCTACTTAATGATACGAAGCCTCCCCTCCCAACCTTTCACCCGAATTTCGTCCGCGGTTCCACGAGAAAAACTGTCCTCGAGTACAGGCCCTTTGGAGTGCGGTGGCTCTGCCACCGCTACTCCAAAGGCCCCCATGCTAAAATTGACCGACCAATGAAAACCGAGACCATCCACCCTGTGAAAGCCCTCTCCGGCCCTCTCGAACTTCCCGGCGACAAATCCATCTCCCACCGCTACGCCATGCTCGCCGCCCTGGCCGACGGCACGAGCGAACTCCGCAATTTTGCCGCTGCCCAGGATTGCCACAGCACCCTCGGCTGCATGAAAGCCCTCGGCGCCGACATCAAAGTCGAAGGAAGCACCGTCAAAATCACCGGCCACGGCCTACACGGCCTAAAATCCAGTTGGCGTGCTCTCGACGCCGAAAATTCCGGCACCACCATCCGCCTGCTCTCGGGCATCCTCAGCGGCCAGGAATTCACCAGCAAAATTTCCGGCGACGCCTCTCTCCAGAAACGCCCGATGAAGCGCGTAGTTGCTCCGCTTCGCCAGATGGGCGCGGACATCCGCGCCAAAGAGGACAATTTTCCCCCGCTCGAAATCCACGGCGGAAAGCTCCGCGCCATTCATTACGACATGCCCATGGCGAGCGCGCAGGTGAAGTCGGCCGTCCTCCTCGCCGGCTTGTATGCCGAGGGAAAGACACAGGTCACGGAGCCGGCAAAGACCCGCGATCACACCGAACTGGCACTCGAAGAATTCGGCGCGCGCATCGAAAAGCGCGGCCGCACCATCGCCATCAACGGCCTCGCCGGCAACAATGGAAAAGCTGCTCTCGAGCCCAAGTCGCTCGACGTGCCGGGTGATCTTTCCTCTGCTGTATTCTTTGTCGCCGCCGCCTCTCTTTTGCCCGAATCCAATTTGTACATCGCGAACGTCGGCCTGAATCCCACCCGCTCCGCTATCCTCGATTTTTTTCAACAGATGGGCGCGTCCGTCAACGTCTTGAATCTGGAAAGCAAGCAGGGCGAATTAATCGGCGATTTGGCTGTAAAAGGTGCGCCGCTCAAAGGCGGCGTAATTTCCGGAGACCTCGTGCCACTCTTAATCGACGAACTCCCGATGCTCGCCGCTCTAGGGCCATACACCCAACAGGGAATTGAAATTCGCGATGCCGGCGAACTTCGTGTGAAGGAAAGCGACCGCATCGCCGCCCTAGCCGAAAATCTCAAACGCATGGGCGCTAAAGTCGAAGAGCGTCCCGACGGCCTGCGGGTCGAAGGCCGCAGTGCCGGCAAACTCCACGGCGCTGAAATCGATCCCCGCGGCGACCACCGCATAGCAATGGCCTTCGCCGTAGCCGGCCTCGCTGCTGAAGGAGATGGTAAAATCCTCGACGCCGATTGCGCCGGCGTGTCTTATCCAAGATTTTTCGAGGAATTGCGGCGATTGGTCTCGAGTTGAGCCGCTTTACTGCATAGTAGGAGCTGGAATCTCGCGCGGTGGCTGCGGTGGTGCTGGTGGCGCCGGAGGTGCTGGAATCGCCACGGAAGTTCTTCTAAGCGAAATATTTCCATAGCTCGTCTTCAGGGTGATCTTTGGACCTTTCCCGTTCCCGTACTTTCCCGCCAAGTGCGAATCGCCAGACTCGGTTTTCGACGCCCCAAGGCCAGGAAACTCCGAACTGATTTCACAATTGCGGCAGTCAGCCACAATTTCAAAACTCGCGCTACCCGGCAGCGTCAGGGCGATTTCTGAAGAAGAGTTCGTGATCTGCACGTCTTCTTTCGGAGCGGAGGAAAATCTCACGCCAATGGCTGCGTTGCGGTTGTCAATCAACACCTTGCCGCCTGGATTTTCCAGGTTGATCTCGGAATCCCGAGTCCGCAAACTCAGATTCCCCGGCGCATCCACGATGTCCATATTTCCAGAAGCGGCTTCAAAGTGCCCCGCCAGGGCCGAAAGCGTCAAATCGGTCTTGGACGAAACCATGCGCACTCCCTTAATGGCTTTGTCCGCGCGCACCGGCCCGTAAAAATCGCCTTCCACGGTCAGGCTTCCCGCCGTGTCGTTCACTTCGATCTCGCCGCCCTTGCCCGAAACCTTCACGTCGCCCTTGGTGCTGGAGACTTTCGTGTCGCCTTTCCGCATCTCCACATTCACGTCGCCCGCGATTCCGCGCACGTCCACGTCGCCGGTCATATCCGCGATACCCACATCGCCGGAAATTCCTGACACCATAATGTCGCCCTTGTCCGTCTTGACAGACAAAACCGATTTCTTCGGTATCGCTACTTCCAGGTCCACGCCAATTTTCGAATTCGAAAGATCAAACCCGCTGGGATGCACTTCGTATCCATCCCCGTTCTGTTCGATTGTGACTTTGACGGGTTCTGCAATTCGCTCCGCTTCTGATTCGCTCCACGAGCGCACCGTTTTCTTCGCCGTCACGCGAATTTCCGCGCTATCGGAGCCGCGCACAGTGATATCGCCATGGCCGTTGCGCACCATCACGCGCGCATTCGCGGGAATTTTCTTCGGCGCTACGTCGATGTCATAACTGTAGCTGTCGCCAACATCCACAACCCGGCCAACGCGATCATGGATGCGGCCAACCAAAGCCACGATGGCCACCAGTGCCACCATTCCCACGACTAAGCCAGCTTCATTGCCGCTAATGCGCCCGCCGTCGCTCCCGCCAAAACGGCTGCCCGCGGTGCGTTCATACAACTTCACCGCGCCCCAGAAAATAATCATTAAGGGCCACCAGCGCACGAAAAAGTCGTGCAGATCTAGCCGCCCATAATTGGACATCAGCAACAAGATGCCCACGGAAATCAGAACCAACCCGGAGAAAAGCCCACCGCTGCGCGCTCGAGTGGCCATGGACGGTTATTGTCCCTGCGACGAGTAAGGAGTTTGCGGTCCGCCCGCACCGGGCGCCGGCGGTGCGGGCGGCTGGGGCGGTGTGCTAAGCGGCGGCGTCAGATTAACATGCCCTTCGTGTGAAGCCACAGAGCTAGCCAGATGCAGCAACCCGATCACGATCAGTATCACCGGCCAGGTGCTGCCAAAATAAAATCTCCCGCCGTGCGCTTCATGGAGCAGCCAGAGAACTCCGACCGTGATCACCACGGCGGGCCCCACCAAGCCCCGAATCGTGCAACTCTGGCAGTGACACTTTGACTGGGCAGCCATCCGCGCCTCCGTTCAGCTCTTTCCACTCACGCGATTCTTCAACATGAAAAACCCGATCCCGATCAGCAGCAGTGGCACAAAAATCTGCCGCACCCGGAAAAATTCAAAGAATCCGAAATTGTTCAGCAGGAACAGCGCGCCAATGCCGATCAGAATGATGGGTCCCAGCGGCCGCTGCCCGCTCCAGTTTTCAAAGGGATCCGCCACCGGCTGGCCGGTCGCACGCGCTTTCGCCGAGCGCATCGCGTCAATCGCCATGTAAAAGGGAAATATCACGAGAGCAAAAATCAAAAGGTTTTGGATGCTATCACCGAGGTCGCTCGAGATTCCCAGGATGATCGCGCCAAAGATCACCACGTGTAAGATCGCCTTGTTGTACTCGCTATTGTAAATCGCGCCGAGCCCCGGAACGAATCCCAACAAGAACGCCAGCACCGGACTGTTGCCTTGCCGCAACTGCGGCGTTGCGGGAGGCATATACGCCCGAGCATTCGCAGGCTGGTCAACCGCTGCACTGGGAGGCGGCGCAGCTGGCGGCAATCCCACATGCTGCGCCAGGCAATCCTCGCAATATAGAACGTCTCTCACCCTGTGGCTGCACGCCGCGCACATCGCCTTGCCGCAATTGCGGCAATACCCCGATGCCTCCGTATCCGCATGCACCGCACAGTTCATCGACCGCTCCTCTCGCTCAACATCGGTAATTCCGCCGCCAGCATTTCCAGTTGCCGGCTGACTTCATTCGCGCGGTTCTGCTGCCGCGGTTGCGAAGGCTTATGCTCGTCCGTCTGTCCCGGAATTTTTTCCGGCGAGGACTTCGGCACCATCTGCTCCGGCGCCGTCTGCAAGTTGTTCTCATCCTGCCGCAAGCGAGACTGAATCTCGTACACTACGCGCAGGTCGCTCACATATTTCACGCACCGCGCGCGCACCCGATGCACTCCCCAGTCCGCCCTTTGATAAATCGCTGCCGGCCGCAAATCCGCCAGCTTCGGCTTACGCAGCGAGAACCCCGAGGCCCCCAACAAAATAGTCAGCGTTGCCATCACGCTCGCCGCTCCGTAGGCAAACTTCGGCGTCGCCAACCCGCGAATCGCGTTCAGGAATCCTTGCCAAGCGGTCACGGTTTCCCGCGGCCCCAGCGTCTTATCCAGAATCGAGTACACCAGCCGCGTTGGCGTCTCCAACTCTTCCATCGTGTGCATTTCGCCGATCAGGCCGCGCACGCTCGCCACCAGCGGCGCGCAGTCCGCGCACGAGTTCGCATGCGCTTCAAATTCCGCACGCTCCGGCCCCTGCAGCAGCCCTTCCAGGTAATCGCTCAACCGCGCTTCTATCAGATCGCAAGTCCAGGTCATGGCTTGCCCCCTGCGAACGAAGTAACCCTCGTCCGCCCAAACATAAATTCGTCAAAGCTCATCCGCTTCCTCATGCCGGCCGCACTCCCATCTGTTGCAAAATCCGCGCCAGCTCAATTCTTCCGCGGTTGATGCGCGACTTTACAGTGCCCTCCGGCACCGCGAGCACGCTTTGAATTTCCGCGTACTCCAGCTGCTGCAAATCCCGCAAAATCACCGCCTCGCGCAACTCCGGCGAAAGACGCGTCAGCGCGCTCTGCACCTGCGCGCTCAATTCGCCAAGCAGCGCCTGCTCGTCTGGCCGCCGGCCCGCCGATTCCTTGTTCTCGACTACGGGCATTTTGTCATCCAGCGAATCCGTAATGCGATCGCGTTTCGTCCGCCGGTAATGATCAATCAACAGATTCCGCGTCACGCTCGTCGCCCAGGTCGCAAATCCCCCGTGCGCCGAGCGGTAACTCC
>Ga0210410_10000233_pt1 | contig 76852 bp, 64 predicted proteins | sample IncBWC4MmetaG_FD_161058 | JGI IMG/M metagenome (GOLD analysis project Ga0210410, IMG submission 161058) | Forest soil microbial communities from Barre Woods Harvard Forest LTER site, Petersham, Massachusetts, United States - Inc-BW-C-4-M | ecosystem: Environmental > Terrestrial > Soil >... | reverse complement strand
TACTCGTAAATTACAGCCTGCACGTCCGGCATGTTGCGGCCGTCATTCCAGCGAAGAATGCCGCCGGCCGCTGTGGCGCGAGCGGGCGGTTCGTTCCATCCGAGCATGTAGTTCATCCCGCTGACGAGGTGAACAAGCAGGTCGCCGGCGACGCCGGTGCCGTATTCCTTCCAGCAGCGCCAGCGTGCGAAGAGCTTGGGGTCGAACTCACGCTTCGGCACGGTGCCTTGCCACATGTCCCAGTCGAGCGTTTCCAGGGAAAGATCCGGCGGCGGCGGATACTCCCACGCACCCGTCGGGTCGTTGCGTCCGAGCGAACCTTCGACGAGATTCAGTTCGCCGATAATTCCTTTGGCGAGCAGCTCTTTCGCTTTTGCGCAGATCACGGAGCTGACGCGTTGCGAGCCGATCTGCACGATGCGTCCCGCTTTCTTGGCCGCCCGAACCATGACGACGCCGTCCTCGGCGCTGTGCGACATTGGCTTCTCGCAATAGATATCCTTGCCCGCGTTCACCGTGTCCACGACCACCTGCTTGTGCCAGTGGTCGGGCACCGCCGCGATAATGCAGTCAATCTCCTTGTTGTCCAGCAAGTCCTGGTAGCGCCGCGTGATTTTGATCTTTGGGCCGGCAATTTCTTTCGCCAGAGTGTGCCGTCCGTCATACAAATCACAGGCCGCCACGCATTCCGTGCCGGGAAGAGCGACGGCTGTCGTAAGCAGGCCGGAGCCCTGCATACCGATGCCGATGATTCCGAAGCGAACACGTTCGAGCGTCGTGCCTTCCAACGCGCCGGGAATTTTCGTCGGTTCAAGCGCGATGCTTCGTGCCGCCATCATTGCGCCGGTGGTGCCTGCGCCGGCTTGCAGAAACGATCTGCGGCTCCACTGTTTTCTGCTCATGATTCTCTCCGTGTTTCTGAGATTTACGTTGCGTATCGTTTGTTACGGCAGCGACTGAATGCTCACTTCCTTGAAAAACACCACATCGTTCTTGCTGTGATTCTGGAGGCCAAAGTAGCCTTCATCCGGCCGCGGGCCGACCTGGGGCTCGAAATCGAATTTTCGCGGTGGAACCGCGTCACCTTCGTGATAGTCCGTCACCTTCACATCGTTCAGTGCGACGATTGTGTGCGGCCCGTCGATGGTTATCACCATCGTGTTCCATTCGGGGCCGGGTTTGGCAGGTTTTGCCAAAGGTTTGGTCAGCGAATACAGAGTGCCGGTCATGTGATATTCGTCTTCGCCGGATGTCTCGGGATGATTATCAATTTGCACTTCGTAGCCGTAGTGTACGGGCATCCAGGCCTCGCGCGGCTCGATGGGAATCCGAATGTAGACGCCGGAGTTATCGTTGAAATCGCGCATCTTGAAAACCACGCGCAGTTTGCAGTGGCCAATCTTTCCACCCGTCCAATACAACAACCCCATACCGCCATGCGTCTCAATAAGCCCATCGGTGACCGTCATCTCACCCGGGCCAACATGTTTCCAGCCGGTCAGATCCTTACCGTTGAAAAGCTGTTTCCACTCGGGCTCCGGCCGCGCGGATGCCAGCAGGAATGCTGCTGCCGCCATCACCAGGAACGCACGCAAACTCCGCATTTCAGACCCCCTCAGGTTCAAGACGCAAACAGATTTCGCGCCATGAACCACAAATTTGCCGGCCGCTCGGCCAGGCGGCGCACGAACCACGGATACCAGTACGTTCCGTATGCTACAAGCACTGCCGAGCGATAGCCATCGCGTGCCAAGCGTTCCTGCTCTTCGCGTTGGATTCCGTAGAGCATTTGGACTTCGAAATCTCTTTTCGGGAATCCGTGCCGGGTGGCGTGTTCCGCAAGCCGGCGGATCAATTTCACGTCGTGCGTGCCGAACGCCGCGCGAACGCAACGGCCGGACGCTTGCGCTGCCATCATTGTTGCGGCCAGCGAGAAGTAATTGTCGTCCACGTCCTGCTTTTTCGGGTAAGCGATCTCCGGCGGTTCCTTGTATGCGCCTTTGACGAGTCGAATCGAGGGCCGCATGGAGAGCAATTGCTCCACGTCTTTCTGCGTGCGATACAAATACGCCTGCAGGCAAATTCCGACGTTTGGATATTTCACGAGTGCGCGCTTGTAAATGTCGAGCGTCGCTTCGACATAAGAGCTGGCCTCCATATCCACCCAGACAATGGCGTCCTTCTTTTCCCCGGAGATAATCCTGTCCAAATTTTCAAAGCAGAAATCGGGCGAGAGATCTAGCCCAAGTTGCGTCAGCTTCACGGATATTTCCGTGTTCAAGCCTGACTCGTGAACGCGACGCAAAGCGTCGAGGTAATGCTCGGTTACTTGGAGAGCCTCGGCACGATCCTTGACGTTCTCGCCGAGATTGGTGAACACGCTGCCAATCTTGTTTCGTTCGAGACCCCGCGCGGCTTCTATCGCCGCTTCCAGGCTTTCTCCCGGCATGAATCGTGAAACGCTTCGCCGCACAAACGGATAGTTGACCGCATTTTCCCGCAGCCAACTGTTCTGGGAAGCGGCAAGCAGGACCGACCGCATCAGCGCCATGTTATTGAGGCTCTCCGCGACGGGGCGAAAGCCGAACCGCCGTTCGCGGCTCTATTCTAATTCAGATGTTGCTGGCCGATGGCTCGCAAAGTTTCCAGGGAAGGACCGCCGAGAGCGAGACCAGGTACTGGTCCGGACATGCCGTGAATGGCGCAGAGGACGCAATTCCATGTGGCGGTTCGTCCGCCTAAACGCATCGAAGGCCTGCACGCGGAGTGGTCGGCAACACAGTTGAACACGCAGGCGCGCGAAAAGTTGCGGTTCTGACGAGGGAAGGCAGTTCATGCTCGCGCCAGGCCCATAACGACTGACTTTTTGCCAAATCGTGATATATGATTTGGGAATTTCGTGCATCTAACTGGGAAGCAACACAAGAGGAGATTTATTTATGAAACAACCCAGACTTAGTACATTCCTTGGTGCGGTGGTTACCGCAGCTTTACTTCTCGCCCCATCGGCAAAGGCTCAATCGCAGGCGGCTGCGGGGAACGTCACCTTCACCGTCACGGCGGTGGGCAAGAAAGACGCCGATGTTTCGAATATCCCGAAGGATAACGTTCAGTTGTATCAGGGAAAAGACCGCAAACAGATTGGCGATTGGAAGAAAGGCGACTCACTCTTCCTGGCCATCCTGATTGACGATTCCATCGATTCCACGGCCGGCGGACAGTGGGATTACCTGCGCGAATTTATCATGGCGCAGCCGGCTTCCACGGCCATCCTGGTGGGCTACATCACCGATAACGGCACCCGGGTGATGCAGGACTTTACTCCCGACCACGCACTGGCGGCTAAGGCTCTGCGCCTACCCATCGGCATCGGCTCTCTCGGCTCCAGTCCGTATCTTGGGACGATTGACCTGCTGAAGCGCTGGCCGAAGACGGGCCCACGGCGTTCCGTGATCCTGATTACGTCGGGCATCGACTTTTTCCGCGGAAATGGTTTTGGCCCGTTTTATCCCGACCTCGATCCGCTGATCTCGCGCGCTGAGCGGCAGAATACCAACATCTGGACGATTTACTATCCGAGCGCCAGCCACCGCGGGCATTCCTTCTCCCTGGGGAACCGCGCGCAGAACAATCTGGACAAACTCTCCCAGGACACTGGAGCCGAGTCCTATTTTCTGGGTACGCAAACGCCAGTTTCGATCAAGCCATATTTGGACGAAATTGGAGTCCACCTAAGCAATCAATATCTGTTGACCTTTGCCGGCAGCGGTGGATCGAAAGGGAAATACCAGTCCGTAAAAGTGAAGACCACGCTCAAGGAAGTGGAATTCCTGACGCCCGCGGCCGTGTTCATTCCACCGGATAAGCAGTAAACGCTTACGTCTCAGAGCCAAAAAGGCGCGAGATGAAAGTCTCGCGCCTTTTTGGCGCGGTTTCCAGGACTTTTCAGATTGCCTGAGTCGAATCTCGAATTACAAGTTCCACGTGCAGCTTTTGCGCCACGACGCTCCAGTCGCGGTTTTCGTGGCCCGCTTTGATGGCTTCCATCACGATGTTCACGGCTGCGCCTCCCATGGTTTCAAGCGGTTGGCGCACGGTTGTAAGCGAAGGGACTGATAGGCTCGAAATGGCCACGTCGTCGAAGCCAATCACCGAGCACTGCTCGGGCACGCTTATGCCGGCCTTGGCCAGCGCACGGATTGCGCCGAGCGCCGTGAGGTCATCAAAGGCCAGCAGAGCCGTAAACTTTCTTTTCTTCTGCAGCAACTCCTCAGTCAGGCGGTAACCCTGCTCGAAGCTGGCATTGGCGTCGAACACATCCGGCAACCGCGCCACCAGCGAGGGATCGATTTCGAGTTTCACGGACTGCGCGAATTTCTGAATCCCGCGCCACCTCGGCGCGCTGTCAATCAGGCGTTTTGGCCCGAGGATGATCGCGATCCGCCGGTGCCCGAGCTGATAGAGGTGCTCCAACGCCATCCGCCCGCCGGCTTCATTGTCCACCATCGCAAAGCTCACCCGGTTGCCGGGAATTTCCCAGCCGATGGTCACCGTCGGAACTTCCGCTTTGTTCAGATCCGCAAGAACGTGGATATCCACGAGCAACCAGTTGGCGACCACGATCAGGCCGTCCACGTGCCGCTCCAGAAGCATCTCCAGGTAACGCTCGAATCGTTCGCGCTGGTTGTGAGCGTCGGCAAAGATAGGAAGGTAGGCGAGAGGGTAGAGGGCGTTCTCGATGCCGCGCAGAATCGGCGTACAGAAGGGATCGGTCACGTCGGTCAGCATTACTCCGATGCTCTGGCTTCGCTTGCTGCGCAGAAAGCGGGCCATAGCGTTGGGACGGTAACCGAGCCGTTTCGCCGTTTCTTCAATCTTCTTTTTCGTGCCGGAGGCAATGTACCGCGCGAGGGGCGCGTTATTCAAGACAATGGAAACCGTTGCCGGGGAAAAGCCCGTGGCCTTGGCGACATCCCGCATGGTGACCAGCCCGCGCCTGCTCTGTGCTTTCATCCCCCGCCTCGCGCGCCTATCATCCGGCGATAGCCCCCGAAATAGCAAATCCAAAAGAATATTGATTGATCGCCGAACTAGGGAAGGAGAAAAGGTGTCTGCGCCGGCAGGATTTTACGGGAAACGTCATCTGGGACGTGCGTATTACTCTTCCGGAGGAATTTCAAACGACATTTGCTTGCGGAATCCGGATGTCTTCCAAACTCCGTAAGCGACGCCCAGTGCCAGCCAGATTGTGCCGGCAATTTTCGCCGGCGGACTCAAGCTCCACCAGATGACGCCGCAGACCACAAAGCCAATCAACGGCATCAGCAGGTTGCCCAGCTTTTTCTCGTTCGCACGGAGGTAATAGTGGACGAAGGCCGCCGCGTTTACTCCCATGAAGGCGATGAATGCGCCGAAGTTCAGCATCTCCGCGCCACGCTCGTAGGTGATGAGAAAAGCGCCGATCAGGGCCACGGCGCCGATCAGCATGACGTTGTTCGCGGGGATGCGCCGTTTTTCCTCGATTTTTCCGAAGAAGCCCTTTGGAATCGCATCATTTCGGCCCATTCCGTAGAGCAGACGCGCGGCTGCAAGCTGCGAAGCGATCCCCGAACCGATGTTGGCAATCAACACCGTGAAATTCAGGAGATGAAAAAGAAAGAATCCGCCGATTTGCTGGGCCACGATCGGGAAGGCGGACTCGACTTTGTCGGCGGGGAACGGTTTGGAGCCCCACACGAGCTGTGCCGCATAGACCTCCGCGGCGGAGAGGACCCCGGCAACGACGCACACCAGCACCGTGGCGAGCATGATGTTGCGCCGCGGGTTCTCCACTTCTTCGGAAAAGGTGGAGATGCCGTCGAAGCCGATGTAGGTCAGCACGGCGAGAGACGTTCCGCGCCCGATGGCGCCGAGGTTGAACGTCGCGGGATTGTAAAAAGGCTCGGTGAAGAAACTTGGGCCGCGCTGGTGGTATCCCGCAACGAAGCGAATCACGAATACAAAAAAAATCACCACGACCACGGTCATCCCGGCGGCAAGCACTTCATTGATGCGGGCGGAGGTCTTCACGCCACCTAGATTCAGCACGGAGAAAAACACCGCGTAGAAAATCGCCAGAGCCCAGTACGGCGCTTCGGGCAGGATGTTTTGCGTCAGTTTACTGCAGATGATGGTGCAAATCAGCGGGTTGAGGATGTAGTCCATCACCATCGCCCAGCCCGTCAGATAGCCAAGGCCGGGGTGAATTTCCTGGCCAACATAGGTATAAGCCGAGCCGGCGCTCGGGTAAATGCGGGCCATTTTTCCGTAGCTGATGGCGGTGAAAAACATGGCGACCAGAGCGATCAAAATTGTGGTGACGACGTGACCACCGGCGGCGTTGTTGATCACCCCATAGATGCCCATGGGGGCGATCGGCTGGATAATCACGATGCCGATGACAATCAGATTCCAAAGGGTGAGGGTTCTGCGCAGGCGGGGGCCGGCGCTGGCGGTGCCAGCTGGTGTGCTCAAGCACCTCTCCTTTTCGGCGGCGCGCTGCCGTTGGAGCCGAGCACCACGGCGCGTGTGAGATTTTTCGGGGCGTCCGGGTTAAGCCCCTTGCGCAGACCGATGGCGGCTCCCATCAGGTGTGCGGGAATTGCGGTCACAGCGTACCGTGCAAACTCCGGTCCATCAAGCGCAAGTTCGACGAGCAGGTCGCTGTACTTTTTTAGTTCCGGCGTTGCCCGATTCACGATCACGCAAATTGCCGCTCCCAGTTCCTTGAGTTCTCTCACAAGGAGCGTTTCCTCTTCGGCCGCCGCTTCGGAGATAAAAACCGTGATCAGCGTGTTTGGCCCGGCAATGGAGCGCGGCCCGTGGCGGAATTCCAGCGAGTGGTAGACCTGGGCATAGGAAGAGGACATTTCCGTCACTTTAAGTCCGGCCTCTTGGGCCAGCCAGTAATGGACACCTTGGCCGAGGAAAACATAGTCCCCAAATTTTTTCGTGCCGGCGAATTCCTGAATCTTTTTGGCGTGTTTGTCCAACCATTCCTGCCCGCGCTGGGGCAATTGATCGAGCGCGCCGGAAAACTGGTTGTCGCCCACGAATTGTAATGCCAATCTCTGGAACGCCAGAAGAATCGCGCTGAACGAGCGGGTCATCACCGTGCTTTTTTCATCCGCCCAGGTCAGCTTGAACGAATGAGTGCACAGTTTTTCCAGCGGGCTTTGCGGATTGCAAGTTACTCCCAGCGTTTGCACGGTGTGGTGTTTCTGCAGCAATTCCGCCGCGCGCAGCACCTCGGTGGTTTCGCCGGAGCGTGACATCAGGACGACTTGCTCGGCGCCCAGGCGCCGGAGCGTCTCCTCGGGAGCGAATAACAGCTCCGAAGCCGGCACGCCAGTCGCGGGAATGTAAAAGTGTTTGGTCCAGAGAGCGGCAATCAGACGGGAAAGGTAGTAGCTCGAGCCGCAGCCGACAAAAAGCCACGGGCTGCGCGGGGAAAACAGGTCTGAGAATTTTTCGAGCAGTTTCGCGTCCCGTAGTTGGGTTTCCGTTTCGCTCCAGATGCGCGGTTGGGAAAGGATTTCCTGCAGGGTGTGTTCGCCCGGCTTGGTCTCGCGGGTCCGCGCCGCGGGCTTCGCTCTGGCAGTGTGCTTCGTCAAGGAACTCCTCTTATTGAATCGTTTCAATACTGCTATATTGCGCAATCTTCCTTTTTCGTGCAAGCTTTAATTTCCGGGTTTTTCGCGGGGCTCTTCGGCGGAATGGGGCGCTCACCCTGTCCTCTCGTACAGTGCGGCTGATTTTCCACAGCGGATACCTCTTGGCTCACAACGCGCATTTCGGAAGTAACACCTCTTCGCACTTTGGCGTCTAATAGAATATACAAAGGATAAGGTCGGCCCGGCTGAAACCGGGCTGCATTATGAGCGATATTTCTTACATCTTCGAGCGGCGCCAGTTCCAGCGCATCCTGCTGCACGGGGCCGGCTTCCTCATGATCTTCCTCGCCGCGGACTGGCTGCGCGAGATCACGCTGCGGCCCAATCCGATCCTGCAAGGTTACTTGCAAATCACCACCGGCATTTTCGCGTTTGTGTTTGCGGCCGTCGCGCTGGTCCGCTTCCAGGGAACTCAGGATCGCATTTCACTGATTCTCGGCTCTGGCTTCCTCCTATCCGGTGCAACGCTGATTGCTTCGAGCATCCTCTTTTTTCAGCTGATCCACGAGTCGCAGACCTGGTTTCTATGGGCGCCGGTTGCGTGGTGGATCAGCCGCCTGCTGCTGGCGCTGCTTTTTGCCATGGCCCTGCTGGTAGAGCATTTCCGGCCCCGCTCGCGGCATCCAAAAATGGAAATTGCCGGCGGGCTGTTCGCAGTGCTCGCGCTGACGTATCTGATTACCGCCATGTTGCGCAGGCTTCCGCCGGATGTTTCGCGTCACCCAGAAGCATTCATCCCGAATCCGTTGCAACTGATCCCCGCGCTGATTTTCCTGATTGCTCTGTTTGGCTATCGCCGGCGCAAGTATCTGCAGGATTCCGGTTTCGACAAGTCCGTATACCTGGCGGTCTGGCTGAATCTGGCGGCGCAGCTCGCGGCTTGCCAGTCGATCAAGCTGCTTGACGGCCCGTTCGTTTTCGCGCAGTCCATGAATGTGATGAGCTATGCGATCCTGTTGGGCGGATCGCTGATTGACAGCGCAAAAGTTTTTGAGCAGGTGCGGCATCTTGCGGCCAGCGACCCGCTCACCGGCCTTGCCAACTACCGCAAGCTTCTGGATGTTCTGGACACCGAAACGGAGCGCACGCTGCGCACCGGCCGCCCGTTTGCCGTGCTGCTTCTCGATCTTGATGGATTGAAGAAAATCAACGACACGTACGGTCACCTTGTCGGCAGCCGGGCTTTGTGCCGCGTGGCGGACATCTTGCGCTTCCACTGCCGAGCCATTGATACCGCCGCGCGCTATGGAGGCGATGAATTCGCGGTGATTCTGCCGGAAGCGCGCGAGGAGGAGGCCGAACGCGTGGCCGCTCGCATTCGCGAGACGCTTGCTGCCGACCAGGAACACCCGCCTCTTTCCGCCAGCATTGGCGCCTCGGTTTATCACGGCGAAGGCGAGCGGGTGGAGAAACTTCTGAAGGAAGCCGACCAGAACCTGTACGTCGATAAAGCGAAGCGGAAAGAAAGCGCCGCTCGTGCCTCCGACGCTTCCCGCCGCCGCTTGAAAAAAACCTAGGCTGCCAGCCGCTCTATCATTTTGACGGTTGAAACGGCGTCAACTGGTCCGCAATCTTTGCTTTGTCGCCGACCACCACGATGGTCATCTCTTCCGGCTTGATGTAATCCTGGGTCATTTTCTGGACGACCGCCGGAGTGACTGCGTTCACCTTCGCAACATACGTCTTCAAGTAATTCTCTCCAAGTCCCTGAAAGTTCACATTCTCAAGCTGCCCGATCAGGGCGCTGCGGTTGGAGTTCTGAATCACAAAGACTCCCGATAGGTAGTTCTGAATTCCTTTCAGTTCGGGATCGGTAACCAGCTCCTTCTGCATGCGGGTTACTTCGCCAAAAATCTCTTTCAACGAAGGCCCCGTAAATTGCGTGGTTACGTCCGCGACTTCCGCCCAGTATCCGTCGTGATAACGGCGGGAGATTTCACTGTGCGGGGAATAGGTATAGCCCTTCGCCTCGCGGATGTTCGCGGTGATGCGCGAGTTGAAGGAACCACCAAGGATTGCATTGGTCACCATGAGAGAGACGCTGTCCGGGCTGGTTGCCGGAGGGACAGGCAAACCCACCAGCAGCGTGGATTGCGGCGCGCCCGGCCGGTCCGTCACGTCCAACACGCGCTGAGGCTTCAGCACCGGAACGTTTTCCACGCGTGCGGCGCCCTTGCTCCAGCCTGTAAAGCTCTCCGCAATAGCTTTCTTGACCGCGGCCGCGTCGAATTTCCCGGCGATGTAGAGATGAGCCCGCTGTGCGCCAAAGTTTCCGGCGTAGAAATCCTTCACATCCTGGATGGTCAGCTTCTTGATGTCGCCTTCGGTCGGCACCACCATCGCGTAGGGATGGTCGCCATAGAGGATTTTTCGGAACCTCACCGCGGCGATTGTTTGCGGCTGCGAATTTTGCAGCGCGATCTGGCGCAAGGCATCATTCTTCAGGCGGTCGATTTCAGATTGCGGCAGGCGTGGATGCTGGGCAACATCGGCGAGCAGTTTCACCGCATCCGGGGCGAACTCCTGCAGGACGTCGATTCCCATCTTGGTCTGGTCAGTGCCGGCATGGATTTCCAGCGTGCTGCCCATACGCGCCGCGGCTTCCGCCACCTGTTGCGCGCTCAGCTTTTCCGTGCCTTCCTTCATCAGGTCGGTCGTCAGGCTGGCCACGCCAACACGGCCGCTTCCTTCATTGATTTCTCCCGCGTCCACGGCAAGGCTGATTGCTGCTTTCGGGATAATTCCATAAGGCACCAGCGTGACCTTCATCCCGTTGGGTAGCATGTAGGTTTCGCTTGCCGGCACCGTGAACGCCTTCGGCGCACCGCCTTCAGGCGGCGCTTGTTTTTGCGCCAGGGCAGGTGCGATTCCCAGAATGCTTCCCGCGATTGCCAGCAGGCCGAGCTTTTTCATCATCGTGTTCATATTTATTCTCCTTGCCTACTGGTTTTTCGCCGGTGCGGCGGCGTCTTTCGGTGCGGGTTGCAATTCAATGATCGTGCGGTTCGTGGGCCGCAGATATTCCTGCGCGGTTTTCTGGACGAGTTCCGGCGTTACTTTGTTGAACTGATTCACCAGGTCGTTCACACGGGCTGGATTGTCGTCGAACAGAGCAAAGCTCGCGAGGAGATCCATCAAGCCGAAGCCGCCGAATTCGCCCATCGTGTCGTAGAGGCTGGAGCGGAGTTTTACCCGGGCGCGGTCGAGCGTCTTCTGGTCAATAGGTTTGGCGCGCAGGGGTTCGATCACCGTGTCGATCGCCTCAATCACCGTTTCCGGCTTCGTTGTCGGGTCATAGGTGACATCCGCTGCAAGCAGCATTGGCCCCGTGTAGTTGAACATGTTGCCGAGCATGTTGATGCCGCCCTCGATGCTGTCCGTCAGCCCGCGTTTTTGCACCAACTCTTGACGCAGCAGGCTGTCGTCGCCTTCGATCAGCATCTGTTCCAGCAGACCCATGGCGTAGTATTCCGGGGTATTGCGTTCCGGCATTTGATAGCCGATGGCAATCGCGGGGCGCGGCGCCAGCGGGTCTTTCTTTATGACGATCTTTTGTTTTTCCTGCCTGGGTTCGGTCAGGTCGGGTTCTGGCGGCACATTCGCGGATTTGATTCCGGCAAAATATTTCTCCACCAATTTCCTGGCGTCCGCATTTTCGAAGTCGCCCACGATCACCAGGACAGCGTTATTCGGCGCGTAGTAGGTGTCGAAGAATTGTTTCACTTCATCCAGCTTCGCCGCCTCGATGTCTGTCAGGTCGCCGTAGAAATTGTGTGCGTTGTACCAGTTCACATTTGCGGCCATCGGCAGGTCGATCCAGGGGAAACCACCATACGGGCGATTCAGCACGTTGACCTTCACTTCATTGCCCACCACGCCCTGCTGGTTCTTCAGATTGTCTTCGGTTACGGCGAGGCCGCTCATGCGGTCGGCTTCCGCCCACAGAATGGTTTCGAGCTTGTTCGAGGGCACTACCTCAAAATAATTGGTGAAATCGAATCGCGTGGAACCGTTCAGGATTCCCCCGTTCGTCTGGATCAGCTTGATAAACTCCATCTTCCCCAGGTTTTTTGACCCCTGGAACATCATGTGTTCGAAGAGGTGCGCAAAGCCCGTGCGGTCTTTCGGCTCGATGCGAAAACCGATCCGGTAGTAGACACCTACGCAAACCGTCGGTGCGGTGTGGTCCTCTGAAAGCACCACGCGCAGTCCGTTGGGCAGCTTGTAATACTCCACCGGTACGTGAAACTCTTCGGCGGCCGCCGCCGGCAGCGCCAACGCCAACAGCAGGCCCATCAATGCCAGCACACCCTGCCCGGCTCCTCTTCGTGCTCCTTGCATGCTTCCTCCTAGATCCGAATCGTCGAAATGACTTTGGGAAAGGCTTGAGGCAAACCCCTACTGCAATAAAGACGTAAACCCTTGCGGAAAGTTTCGCTGGGGATCATTGGGGGCTAGAAAACGGCGCGCTTCTGTTCTGTGGCCTTGCTTGCCAGGGAAAAGCGGGGTTCCGCTTTTCCTTCGCCACAGATTTGCGCGGCCAGGTATTCGCCAACGGCAGGGCCATGCTTGAATCCGTGCCCCGAGCCGCCGCCTGCAAGCCAGACGTTCGGCATGTCCGGATGCCGGTCGACCAGGAAATCGCCATTTGACGTATTTTCGTACTGGCACACGCGCGTTTCGACGATTGGGGCGTTTTTCAACGCCGGAAAGCGCCGCGTCACATAGTTTCGCGCCCACTCCGCGCCTTCCGCGCTGACGATGCGTGATTCGGTGTCCGGATCTACGCGTTCGCCGTGGGTGTCTCTTGCCATTTTCAGGCCGCGCGACTCGATGTCGGGCATTCCGTAAACTTCGTCGTTGTTGAAGAGCCACGTTGGCAGGGCCGGCGGGGCAAAGCGTGGATCTCCCGCCGGGCTCCCGAAGAAAAAGACTTCCTGGCGGGTGGGGAAGATGCGCTGGCCGAGCAGTTCCGGGAAAACTTTCCCGAACCACGGACCGCACGCGAACACGAACTGTCCTGCGGAAAACGTGCCGCAGCGGGATGTGGCCAGCTTCGTGATTGTTCCGCCGCCATCTGGCGTGACAGCCTGCGCGATCAGAAACTCGGCGTTTTTCTTCTTCGCTTCTTCCATCACAGACTGTACCGCGCGACGGGCCAGCAAGACGCCGCTCTCCGGCTCGAGCAGACCACGGCTGACGCCGTCGAAATTCACCTGGGGATAGCGCTCCGTGAGCGCCGTGTTGTCCATCACTTCGTGTGCGATGCCGCAGCGCTGGATGGTGGCTTGCGATTCTCTCAGCCGCAGGTCGTCGGTGCCCTCGAGCCAGAGCACACCGGTTTGTTGAAACAGCTGCTGGCCGCACACCGCCGAAAGCTCTTTCCATTGCACGAGAGACCGCTGCGACCAGCGCGTATAGATCTCATCCGCCGCATAGCTCATGCGGATAATGCGCGTTTCTCCGCCGGAGCTTGCTCGCGCGTGGGCCGCGCCGTAGGCATCCAGCACCAGCACCTTCAGTTTGCGCTTCGCGAGATGCCAGGCTGTCCACGAGCCAAAAACACCCGCGCCGACCACGACCACGTCGTAGGTTGAGGATTCGGCCATCGCCCCGGTATTCTACCGTGCAAAACGATTTCCGGCGCGGATTCGTGTTCGCGGGACTACTTCGAAGCGAGCAAGGCAGCCCAGTGGCTCAGATGATTGAGCGACTTTGTGTGTGTCGGGTCAAGATGCAACGGCGTCACCGAAGTCTCTCCCGCAAAGATCGCGGCGTAATCTGTTTCGGCGTCCAGCTCCATCCCGCTGTCAATCCGCTGCTCACTCAGCCAGTAATAATCCTGCCCACGTGGGTCCTTGCCTTCGCGCAAAACGGTCCGCGTGATTTTTTTTGATTGCCGCGTGAATTTTACTCCGCCATTCCAGTTTTCCGGCACGTTCACGTTCAGCAGCACCTGCGGCGGCAAACCCTCTTTCAGGATAAGCTCCGCTGCATTCCGCGCGATTCTTGCCGAGGGCCTAAAATCCGAATTCGCGCGCTTCGAAAACAGCGACATCGCGAGGCCCGGTACATGATGGATCACGGCCTCGCGGGCCGCGCCGACTGTCCCGCTGTAATAGACGTTTTCGCCCAGGTTCGCGCCGTGATTGATCCCCGAAATCACCAGGTCCGGGGGCTCTTTCAGCAGTTTGTGCAGGGCCACGATCACGCAATCCGCGGGTGTCCCGTCGATGGCCCATTCATTTTCGCCAGTCGAGTGGCAGACAATCGGTTGCCGCAGCGTAAGGCTCTGGGCCGCCCCGCTGCGCTCCCAGCTTGGCGCCACAATACTTACCTGTGCAATCGCACGCAACTCTTCCGCCAGCGCCTTCAGTCCCGCGGCCTGGTACCCATCGTCATTCGTCAACAACACCCGCGCCTTTTTCACGTCTGCATGCACTCCCTGCATCTATTGTAGTCGGAAAGGCAACGAGTTCGGCTCAGGATTGCAATTCGAGCCGCTTTCGGCATCCGAATTTCATAATCCAACTGAAGTTCGATGTGTCACCATGCAACAGATCAAGGTTGGGAAGACTTAACGGGGGAAGAGAGAGTTCACTCGAGAGAGAAATGGTCGGGACGGCGAGATTTGAACTCGCGACCTCACGCACCCCAAGCGTGCGCGCTACCAGGCTGCGCTACGTCCCGACCGGAGCGGTCACGCAAAACGGCCGCAAACTTACCAAATCAACGGTATCACTTGCCTTCGAGCAGCGTCAAGAAACTGCGCAGGGAATCGCGCAGGTCCAGCAGCATTTTGCGGTTTAATTTTACTGCTTCGCCTTCGGTCACAGTTGATGCAGTAAGTTCTTCGACTGCCGCTTCGAGGCCGCTGCCGTTTTCAAGGTCGCGCAGATGGCGGCGCGCGCCGGCAATTGTAAAGCCTTCGTCGTAGAGCAGGCGCTTGATCTTCAGCACCAGGTCGACATCCTGCTGGCGGTAGAGGCGGTAGCCCTGGCGGCCCTTCACCGGCTCCAGCATGGGAAACTCTTCTTCCCAATAGCGCAGGACAAAGGGGCGCACTTCCGTGATGCGGCTAACTTCGCCGATGCGGTAATACCGTTCGTCCTGCTCCGCAGAAACCGCGATTGAGGCTGCGCTGCTCATTTTGCTGTTCGGTTCACCTTGAGCCCGGGGGAGGGAGACTCCCGCTTTCACGGTGTGAGTTTAGCAGAAGGTTTTACGGGCAGCCACAGTACTTGAACGGCCCGATGGGGTGTTTCCGAACGGTACAGCCGACGTAGTTACTCTTCGTCGCCGCCGGCCGGGGAGCGATCTTCGCGTTTGCGCAGGCGTTGCACAAAGCGGACTGGCGTGCCGGTGAAATCCCATTTTGCGCGCAACTGATTTTCGAGGAAGCGTTCGAAGTTGAAGTGCAGCGGCTTCTTCTGGTTGGTGAAGAGCAAAAAGACCGGCGGGGCGGTCTTGGCCTGGGTCATGTAATAGATACGAACTGGCCTGGCTTTGGGATTGGAAGCGCGCTGCAAGTCCACATCTTCCTTCAGCCAGCGGTTGAGTTCGCCGGTGGAGACCTTGCGGTTTCGCGCTTCGGCGACGTGATCGATCAGCGAATAGAGTTTTTCCGTGCGTTCGCCGGTTTTCGCCGAAAGAAAAATAATCGGGGCGTAACTAAGGAATTTGAATTTTTGCTGGACCATCTTTTCGTAGTCAAACAGCAGCTTGTGTTTGTCCACGGGCCGCTGTTTCGCGCCGCCTGCCGCCGCGCGCTTGGCCTTGCCACGGGCGCTCTTTTCCGCGACGTCTTCGGCGCGCTGAGCTGCCTCAACGGCGAGATCCCACTTGTTCACGACGATGATCACCGAGCGGCCGGACTGCTCGGCGTAACTAGCAATCGTAGCATCGCCCTGAGTTACGCCGTGCTCGCCGTCGATTGTCAGAAGCGCCACGTCGGCGCGCTCCAGGCCACGCCGGGCCATCACCACACTCAATTTTTCCGCCACCAGCTTGGTCTTGCCCTTGCGGCGGATCCCGGCGGTATCCACGAAGCGGTAGACGCGGCCGTCGCGCACGACGTCGGTATCCACGTTGTCCATGGTGGTTCCGGGAATCGGGGAAACGATGGAGCGCTCTTCACCGGCGAGGCGGTTCAGCAGCGTGGATTTCCCCACGTTTGGCCGCCCAATAATGGCGATCTCGACTTCTTTTTTCTCGGCCGGCTGATCCTCGACCGCGTGTCCGAGCGCCTGTTTCAACGCCTCGTCCAGCAGATCGTCCACACCGGTCCCATGTTCCGCCGCAATCGGAAACACGGGAACGCCGAGGGAATAGAAAGCCGCCGCATTCGCTTCCTGCATCGCCGAATCGATCTTATTCACCGCCACCACAAACGGCTTCCCCGTACTGCGCAGCAGCCGCGCTAGCTCCTGGTCGAGCGGCGTCAATCCCGCCTGGCTGTCCACCACCAGCACCAGCAATGCCGCGTTTTCAAACGCCACACGCGCCTGGCGGAAAATCTCGGTGGGAATCAGCGCCTTGTCGTCGGGCACAATGCCGCCCGTATCCACGACTTCCAGGACCCGGCCGTTCCACTCGGTTTTGCCATACATACGGTCGCGCGTGATGACGGGCTCGTCGGTGACGATGGCCCGCCGCGTTCCGGTCAGGCGGTTAAAGAGCGTGGACTTGCCGACATTCGGCCGTCCCACTATGACCAGCGATGGTAGTTTCTCCGCCATAAATTTGTGTGTGCGTCGTACAGGGCACTCTTTCCGCGAAACTCTAATCTTCCAATCTACCGCATCCCCACTCAACTAGCGAATGGCCGGCCGCCCAGCCCGAGCGAGTCTGTGACCGGCGTCATGCCAACTGCCGGCTTATTCTCGCGAGTTGCTTCATGGTTCAAATAGAAACATTTTCACTTGAAAACCTTGCTTCTCTTCCTTTCTCTGAGTATGTTCATTGGCAACAATCCATGGTGTCCTTGGACGCTGCGTCGGGGAACGCGTCCGCAACAATCTCGGGGTTTCGAGATGACTTTTGAATCGATCAAGGAGTAGCTGATGAACAGCTTTTTCCGCGCTATTCGCACGCTTGCGCTGATTGCATTTTCGCTGACACTTTTTGCGGGAGCGCCTACATTTGCTCAGACCTTCCGCGGCACGATCCTCGGCAGCGTCACCGACTCTTCAGGTGCCGCCGTTCCCGGGGCCACGGTGACGATCAAGAATGTGGATACGGGTCTGGTCCGCACGGTCACAACGTCGGATGACGGCAGTTATGCCGCGCCGGAATTGCCCATTGGCAATTACAGCGTCAGCGTCGAAAAGACGGGTTTCAAGCTCGGTTTGGTCACCGGCATCAAGGTGGAAGTTTCCTCGGAGCGGCGCGCCGATGTCGCTCTCCAAATCGGTCAATCGGCTCAGAGCGTCGAAGTCCGCGGCGAAGAATTGCCCATGGTGGAATCCACTTCGAACACCCTGGGCGGGATCCTCGAATCGAAACTCGTCACTTCGCTTCCTATCAACGGCGGGGATTACCAGAAGTTGATCTTTCTTGTCCCCGGAGTAACCGGCTCTCCCGACCAGATCACCGATTCCCCCGGTTCGTTCGGCATTTTCTCTGTGAACGGGGCCCGCGGCCGCGCCAACAACTTCCTGCTTGACGGCACGGACATGAACGACGGCTACCGCAACGACCCGGCCATCAATGAAGCGGGCGTGTTTGGCACGCCGGCAACCATCCTGCCCGTGGCATCGATTGCCGAGTTACATGTGGCCTCCAACTTCGAAGCCGAGTACGGCCGCAGCGCCGGTGCTGTGGTGAATATCGTAACCAAGAGCGGCACCAACCAGTATCATGGCACCGCATCCGAATTTTTCCGCAACAATGCGCTGGACGCCCGGAACTTCTTCAACAACACCTCGCTGCCGCAGAGTCCATTCCACAACAATCAATTTGGCGGGTCCTTCGGCGGCCCGATCATCAAGGACAAGACCTTCTTCTTCCTTGACTACGAGGGGCTCCGCGAAGTTGGCGCGCAGTCCACGCCTTCCTGCGTCCCAACCGCGGCAGACATCACCAATAACACCCCCGCGGGCGGCACTAACCAGGTCATTGCCAGTCTCCTGGCAGCGGGCAAGGGCTGGCCGACTCCAAACGGTACAGGTTCCTGCATTGCCTCACAAGCGACCATCGCAACTCCGATTGCGCAGACACAAGTGACTTCGAATACGATTCTCGCGACGCCGTTTTCCAATAATGTCAACGGCGGAATTATCAAAATCGATCATCAGTTCAACCAGGCCAATACGCTGAGCGGGCGGTACTTCCTGGGCGACAGTGAACAGAGCTTTCCTCTGGCGCTTGTGGGTGGCGGAGCGCTTCCCAACTACAACACGTTTACCCCGACTCGCGTCCAGTTGGTCAGCATCTCATTCGTTTCCGTGATTTCTCCAACCACCGTCAATGAAGCGCGCATCGGCTGGAACCGCTTTGCCGAAGGTTTCTACGCCCAGGACCGGCACTTTGATCCGGCAAGCATCGGTCTTATCAACAACGCGAAGGGGATTGATCTGGGGTTGCCTCGCTTCAGCGTTGGCTCTTTTCCACAGTTGGGGGCCAGTTCGACCGACACCCGGAACCGTGTGGATTCCAACTGGCACTACATTGACAATATTTCCTGGAAGCATGGGAAGCACGACATCAAGGCCGGCTATGAATTCCGCCGGACCACGGTCTCGCAGAACTTCGACTCCTACTTCAAGGGCCGGCTGAACTTCGGCAGCCTGGCTGGCTTCCTGGCAGGAACTCCCAGCGGAGGTTTTCAGTATTCCGGGGACCCCAACCGAAACACGTTCGAGAATTCGCACGCGATCTACCTGCAAGACAGCTACCGCTGGTCGAGCCGCGTGACGTTGAACCTCGGTCTGCGTTACGACTACTTCGGGCTCATCCAGGAAAAGCACGGCAACTTCACGAATTTCAATCCCCTGACCGGTGCGGACATCATTGTTGGTCAAGGCAGGCTCTATCAGCCGGATTACAAAAACGTCGCTCCGCGCGTCAGCGTCGCCTGGGATGTGACGGGCCACCAGAAAACCGTCGTTCGCGCCGGGTTCGGGATCTTCTATGATGCCTATTCGCAGGACATGTTCATGGGCCATTTACCCTTCAACAGCTTCTACGATCCGGGCGCCACGTACTCAGGAGCCGGGTCGAACCCGATCAAGCTCGCTAACGCGTTCAAATCGGCGCTTGGCTCAACCCCTTCTGTCTTCCAAACCGCCAGCCCGATGGTTGACCGCTTCGGTGTGGACCAGAATCTGCGCACGCCATACATGGAGAATTACAACCTGAACTTGCAGCAGCAGATCACCCGCAAGATGACGCTCCAACTGGGCTACGTTGGATCGCAAGGGCACAAACTGCTGCGATTCCGCGACCTCAACCAGCCCACGCTGGCGCAAATCCAGGCCTATGACTATCACGTTGTCACCGACTCAATGGGAAACGTAATCAAAGGGGGATGCTGCACTCCGGGTGCCCTCTTAGGTCCGGGTGGAGGCGCGATCTATTACAACTATGAAGAAACCTCTGGAAATTCCATCTATAACTCCCTGCAGACCAGTTGGCATATCGAGGACTGGCACGGATTGACTTCGACCTTCAATTATACGTGGTCGCACTCGATTGACGATTCGAGCGACGGGGAAGATTACGTTCCCAACGCGGCGCAGCCGGACAACAGCCAGGCGACGAACCGCTTCAATCGCGGGAACTCCAATTTCGACGTCCGCAATCGCATCGCCTGGAATTTCATTTACTTGATTCCAGACAGCCCCGGCAGCGGCATGAAGTTGATTCGCAATGGCTGGGGCTTTAGCGGAACCGTCACGGTTCAGGCCGGCCAGCCATTCCACCTGAACTATAATTTTGAGGACGACTACAACGGCACGGGCGAATTCTTCGCGCGTCCAGACGTTGTCGGACCAATCGTTTATCATCAAAGCGATCCGAACAACTATCTACAGCTAACTTCGTTCGCTGTCCCGTGCACACTTGATGGCCTTGGAACGGCTGCTGGTAATTGTCTTTCGATCAACCCGGCCAATCCAGCACAGAACTGCGACACTAACTTCACCGGCTGTAAGAACACGATGCATTTCGGGAGTGAGGGACGCAATTCCCTCATCGGTCCACATTTCCGTCAGTTCGACTTTTCCCTCTTCAAGAGGACACAACTTACCGAAAGGCTGAACATGGAGCTTCGCTTTGAGGGGTATAACGTCCTGAACCATCCGAACTTCGCGAATCCCTATCTGCCGAACTTCATTGCTGATGCGGCGCAGCAGGGGATTAATACCAACGGAACTTCGGCCGGTGCCTTACACCTAACCGCTACCGGTGACGTAGGAATCGGGTATCCGTTCCTTGGCAGTGGCGGGCCGCGCAGCTTGCAGCTTGCGGCCAAGTTTACGTTTTAGGTGGTTTTAAGTTTGTAGAAGTAGCGCGAAGGCCCCGGTCGCCCAGCCCGGGGCCTTCGTGTCTATGGGAACGCGACCTGTCCGGCGTTGCCTTGCCGGTGGGCAATGTGCGGCCAAGGTTCATTTGGTCGGCGGAGTTACTGCTCAAAAAAGAGAGCGTTGCTTCCCTTGGGCACGCTTAGCGCAAGTCGCACCCCAAATGAAGAGACTCCACTTCTATGGATTGTCTTGAGCTTCGGACATTTTGCGAGGTAAATACTTATAAATTATACACTTGCCAGGGGTTCTCCTTTTGTCGATTGGTGGCCCAGTTGGGAACTGGGTATCCCTAACTCGCACTTGTCATTGCAACTTGTGATAGTTTTCTGACGGCTGCCGCGTACTCACATATGGAACCGCTGAGACCAGGGCGAATGAGCGCACCGGGAAAAACGGAGCCGACGGATGTAATCGCTCGAGCCCGGACTGGGGATACCCAGGCTTGGGGCGAACTGTACCGGGAATTTGCCCCGGCAATCTTCCGCTTTTGCCGGAGGGCGATGCCGACGCGCGAAGACGCGGAAGACGCCACGATGGAGATTTTCATGAAGTTGCGCGACAAACTGATCCAGTACGACCAGACGCGGTCTTTCACCGCCTGGCTCTACAAAGTCGCCGCCAACCATTGCTGGGACATGCTGCGCCGCCGCAAGGCCCGCCACGATAAAGACATGGACGACATCGACGACGTCCCGTTGGAATGTCCAGAGCCGAATCAACTCGAAAAGCTGATTGAGGAACGCACCAGTGAGGAAGTGCGGAAGGCGCTCGACACGCTCGGCCTGCGCGCCAGGATGGCGCTGGTGATGCGCTACTACTCGGATATGAGTTACGACGAAATTGCGGACGCCCTGGGCGTCCGCCGGCAGTTTGTAGGGGTCGTGCTCCTGCGGGCACGCCATGAACTGCGGCAGGCGCTGGGGGAGAACAGCGCACTGGCCGTGGGAGGAACCCGATGACAGAACCAGACATGAACAGGGATAAAGATCCCAACGAAACACACGTTGATGAAATGACTTTGCTTTTGTATGTCGAGCGACAACTGGACCGCGAAGCCGCGCAGGGCGTGTCTCTCCACACGCAGACCTGCACGCGGTGCCTCACCCTGCTGCGCGCGCTCGACCGAGAATCCCGTTTGCTGACGCGCTCCATGCTGGAGCAAGACGAGCCGCTGCCCGCGCGCCTGGCGGAGTTTCACGAGAAGGTGAAGCGCAACATGCAATGGATTTGGGGCGTGGTTTTTGGCTTGGCAGTTCTGGGCGTCTACGCTCTGTACACAGGATACGTCGAGCCTTGGGAACGCCAGTTCGAGCAAGCCGGGTTCGGCAGCACGAATCTGCTGAATCTGGTGGTGTTTCAGGGGGCATTCTGGAAAGGATGGCAATCCATGTTCAGCTTGTTCGAGGTTCTTGCCGTGATGTCCATGGCTGGCTTCGGCTTGTTTGCATTTCGCCGTTATTTGCGGCGCGGCTCGGCGCTGGCTGTGCTCTTTGCCGGGTTCGGCGTGCTGCTGGCGGTTGCCACACCCGCGTCGGCAACTGAATTCCGCAAGGACGACGCGGTGAACGTGAAAAAAGGCGAGGTGATCAAGGGGGACCTTTTTGCCACCGGCGAGCATATCCGCATCGATGGCGAAGTTGACGGCGATGTATATGCGTTCGCAAACCAGGTGGATGTCACCGGCCACATCAATGGTGACCTCATCTGCTTCGCGAAAGGCGTGCGCGTCAGCGGCGTTGTGGATGGGAATCTGCGCGCCGGGGCGAACAACGTGACCATTACCGGTACGGTCGAACGCAACGTCACGGTCTGGAATGAGGCGTTCAATCTGGACTCCAGTGGGAAAATCGGCCGCAGTCTTACGGCTGGAGGCGAGACCTTGACGCTCGATGGAAAGGTCGGACGTGATTTCCTTGGCTTTGCCGAAAGCACCACGATTTCCGGATTCATCGGCGGTTCCGTGCGCGAACAGGGCAATTCGCTCTCGATCGCTTCCGGCGCGGAAATCGATGGGAAGACTAGCTTCAAGGGACATAAGGAACCAAACGTTGCGTCCGACGCCAAACTTGCGTCACCCCTCGAATTCACAAAAATCGAGCGCAGGCGTGAAGGGCGCGGCGGCGGCTATTACCTTTGGCGGGTGATCTGGACCGGCACATTTATTCTATTTGGCCTGGTGCTGCTTGGGCTGATGCCCAAGTTTGCGGTTGAGACGGTGGAGTCTGCGGGGCAGATCGGCGCGTCGTTCGGCCTCGGCGTGCTGGTGTTCTTTGGCGTGGCCATCGCTTCGATTATCGCCTGTATTACGATTGTCGGGATGCTGGTGGGCCTTTCTTCGCTGATGCTCTGGCTGGTCATGCTGTTTGCCTCGGAAGTGGTTGTCGGAGGAATTGTCGGCCAGTGGATCATGGGCCGAGATAACGACTTCTGGCCCTTCTTCCTGCGCGTGGTCGTGGGTATTGCGGCGGTCCGCGTGGTCACCAGCCTGCCGTTTATCGGTCACTGGGCCGGGTTCGTTGTTGGTCTCTGGGGTATGGGAGCCATTTCGCTGGCGCTTTATCGGCGCCTGCAGCCGACGCTTGCGCCCAACATTCCGCCGGCGCCCATGCCACCGCTCGGAAGCCCGCTTCCACCGAATACAACAGTCGGGGGAATCTGACGCGCGTTTGAAGTGCTGCGGCTCTGCCGCCGCTTTGAGGTTCAGGTCATCGACGCACATCAGAATTGAAACGTCGCTTACGCCGTAAAAGCGAGAGCCGAGCTCTCCGACTCCAAAAAAGAACGGGCCCCGAAACTTCCGGGGCCCGTTGCCTTTGCGGAGGCGGGTAAAAACTTAGTGTTGGCGAACTTTAGCCGCATGTAACGGCCCGTTCGTTGGCCCAGTGCTCGGATTGAAAAAGAGCGCCGAGATGGATACCGTGCCAGACAAGCTTGCGGCATTCGCTGCCCCTTCAAAAAGCGTGGCGTTTGTGTACGTTTGTGTCACAGGCGACGCGGCAAATGCGGTGATATAGGACGGCAGGCCGCTGATCGTGAACCCCGTTCCGGAAAGCGTGCCAAAGGTTCCCGTCAAGCGCGAGAAGCGGAGGATCATCGCCGTTGCCGTGGCGTTGATGCCGTTGGTTCCCGTCGCGGCGCCGGTGATTTTCGCCCGTACGGTTTGTCCCGCGAGGAGATCGTTCGCGTTGGAGAACCCCGCATTCGTGAGCGGTACTCCAGGCTGCCCGGTTAGAATTCCCAAATCAACCACGAAGGAGAATGTTGTGCCGGCGGTCAGGCACACGCCAGTTCCAAATGACGAGCTAGCCAGAGGCGAGCCGCTGGTGACAATGGAGCTGTCGCTGAGGATCATCCCGATGCTCCCAACACCGTTGCATGTGCTCGGATAAATCGTGCCTTCCACTTCGTCGGCAGGTGTCGCCGAGACGTCGATGACGTCTAGCGACGTGGCAACGATCGCGCCGGTGTTCGTCAACACTCCTTGCAGGCTGACGATGGAACCCTTTTGAATACAGGAGAGTGTTGCCGTTCCGCCCGGGCACTGGGGGGGCGACTGGGGATCAAACACCACGGTGGACCCATTGATAGTGGCGGTCAAGCTGCCGCGCACGGTCGAATTCAAGGTGATGCTGCTATTGGAGACCGCTGTGACGCGCCCCGTGAAATCATCAACATTGGCAAAGTCGCCGCTCGGAACACCGGTGGGCACGGTAGTCGTGGCGGCGAGCACATTCGCTTGCAGCATGTTGATACCAATACCACTGGTGGTCACAATCGCGTTGTTGTAGTTGAAGTCCAGGTCCAGCCACTGGTGGGTGTTGCCCGTCAATGTCAGGTTGATGGGAGCGGTGATCGTGGCCGTGACTCCATTTGGGATTGCACAGACTCTGAAGGGGGTTCCCGCGGCGCATGCACCAACCGCGGCGCCCGAATTATTGATGAACGTGCCTGAGGCCGCGCCTACGGTTACGTTGACAGCGGTGTAGGTGCCGGCCGCAACCGATGCATTGGTCACGACCACGTCGGAATCCGACTGCAACCGCGTCAATTCAAAATTAGCCGCCGTGCTAGTGGAGAACACCGAGACTTGGCTGCCGGACGAGGAAGTCAACGAGATGCCGATGATCGGCAGAGTGAAACTCACGACGGTGGTATTCGTTGGCGGAGCATCGGAAATGGACACGCTGACCAAAGCGTTGCCATTCCCACCGCAGTTCGTGACGCACCGATTGTGTGTGCCGCTGCAGGAAGAAAGGGACAGAATCGCGGCCAGCACAGCAAAAACCAGGCTTTTTCTTGAACTCATGCAAACACCCCATGAAAGATTAGGGCGCCACCAGTGGCGGCGATGCGCGGCTGGAATTCCCCAACAACACTTTAACTCAGTCCACTGATTGGGACGTGCGGAAAACCAAAAATTGCCCAAATATTAACGTCGGAATTCCGCGTCAGCGCAGGCTCTGCAGGTCGAATTCGATCAGGATGTTTCGTCCATCTGGAGAAATTCAGCTTTCGGCTGGACTTTACGGCCACCTGAACGAATGGCGTCTCAATCCGCGCAAAGGAAGTGAATTCTTCCACGCGCAAGCTGGGGATTACATGCCGATAGTCTGCGAGAAACTCTCGTCCTAATCCCCCTTGCCGTCTCCCTAGAAAGTAGGCGTCGCGAATGGCGGTGGGAGTAAGCGGATTGTCATAGGCCGGCGCCGGCGGAGCCACGGCTAGGATGAGGATCATGGCCAGAAGCTTCGGGAGCGCGTTTTGGGTTACTTTGCCGATTTGACTCACTGTTGACTCGCTGTGTCGTTCAGCGCAGCATACCACCCTGAAAATGAGACGAGCGGGAGTGTGCTATCGTTACTCATTCAAGCGTTAAATGCGCAGATTAGGCAGGGTTTCTGTTCAAGCGTAAATCCAATCCGGGCTCATCCGAGGCTCCGAAAAAGAACAGGGAGGCGGTCGAGGAGCGCGTCTACGTGCCTCTTGAGGAGGAGTTCGGGACACGCAACGTGGAGGGGCAGCCGGTGCGGCAGAATCGCGCGGTCGGCCACACACACGGATCGGCTGCGGGCGTGGCGCCTGCGCATGAGGAAGAAATTGCTTCGAGTGGCCCGACGATGGAGCAGATTTTTGGCCCCGGCGGATTCCTGGAACGCAGCATGATCGGCGGCTACGAGCATCGGCCTGCGCAATTGCAGATGGCGGAGGCAGTGCACGACGCGTTTCAAAAGCATCATCACACGGTAGTGGAAGCGGGCACAGGCACCGGGAAAACGCTGGCGTATCTACTGCCGGCCATCTGTAGCGGGCGCCGCGTGGTGATCTCGACGGCAACCAAATCGCTGCAGGAACAGCTTTACCAGAAGGACGTGCCGTTCCTGCAAAAACATTTCGCGCCGAACCTGAAGGTGGCGGTGATGAAGGGCCGCTCGAACTTTCTGTGCCTCTCCAAAATGCACGCGCTGGCCGACCAGCCCATGCTGAAGGGAATGGAAGAGGGGAACGCGTTCCGGCAGATTCGCGACTGGTCGAAACTGACGGAAACCGGCGACCGTGCCGAGCTTACTTTTTTGCCGGATGATTCGGAACTGTGGTCGCGCATTGACGCGCGCCGGGACACTTGCACGGGGAAGAAGTGCCCGGAATTTGAGAAATGTTTCCTCACGCAGATGCAGAACCGCGCCAAGGAAGCCGACCTGATCATCGTGAACCATCACCTGTTTTTCGCCGACATGGCTCTGAAGCAGGACGACTTCGGGAGCATTCTGCCGGAATATTCGGCCGTGGTATTCGACGAAGCTCATGAGATGGAAGACGTCGCCAGCGATTATTTCGGCCAACAGATTTCGAATTTCCGCTTTGAAGAGCTGGCGCGCGATGCGGACCACGCCATGCGGCTGACCAAAACAGGCTCGCCCACGCTGCTTCGCCGTACGCAGCGAATCGGTGAAAAAAGCCGCGCGTTCTTCGACAGCTTTCCGCCGCGCGACGGCCGCTTTCCGTTTTCACGCCAGGAGCGCGAGGCCTTCCTTGAACAGAATCGCGAGGGCTACGACGCGCTGCTCAACGCGTGCAAAGCCATGGAAACGGAATTCGCCGCGTTGACGCAAAAGCCCGAAGAGCTGACGCGCATCGCCCGCCGCAGCTTCGAAATCCGGCAGGAGCTTTCCTTTCTTTTCGAATCCAACGAAAAGAATTACGTTTACTGGTTCGAACGCCGCAACAAAGGCGTGTTCCTTGCCGCCACGCCAATCGATATCAGCCAGATCCTCCGCGAAAAACTTTTTGAGGCGTTCGATACCGTGATTCTTACTTCGGCGACACTGACGGTTGCCGGGCGCTTTGAATTCATCCGCCAGCGCCTGGGCCTCGACCACGCGAAAGAATGCGCCTTGCCGCCCGAGTTCGACTTTCAGCAACAGGCGCTGCTGTATCTTCCGCAGAAAATGCCGGACGTGCGCGATGCGGGTTTTGCCGGAAAGGCCGCCGACGAAATTGTGCGGCTTCTGGAGTTGAGCCAGGGCCGCGCCTTTTGCCTATTCACCAGCTACTCCCAGATGAACGATCTGTTCGAACGGGTCCGCACGCGAGTCCTCTTCCCACTGATGCTTCAGGGCACTGCGCCGCGCTCCGTGCTCCTTGAGCGCTTCAAGAACACGCCGAACGCCGTCCTGTTCGCTACGGCCAGCTTCTGGCAGGGAGTTGATGTGCCCGGCGAACAGCTTTCCTGTGTGATTGTGGACCGCTTGCCGTTCGCAGTGCCCAGCGACCCGATTGTAGCGGCGCGGGTCCGGGCCTTAGAGGAGGAAGGCCGCAACCCCTTCTCCGAATTTCAGGTGCCAGAGGCGGTATTGGCGCTAAAACAGGGCTTCGGGCGGCTGATTCGTGCCAAGACCGACCGCGGCGTGCTGGCCCTCCTGGACACGCGAATCCAGCGGATGCCTTATGGTAAAATTTTCTTGGAGTCGCTGCCCCGGTACCGGAGGACGAGCGATCTGGAGGATGTCTCCCGGTTCCTTTCCGCGGCAAGCCCTGCCTGAAAGCATCGTCCCCAGGGAAGAAGAGGAAGTGGAAGCCAGCTATGTTTCAAGTGAGTGTTGAAGATACGTTTTCGTCGGGGCACGCCCTGCGCGGTTACAAGGGCAAGTGCGAGAATCCCCATGGCCACAATTACCGCGTGCAGGTCACGCTGGAGGGGCCGGAGCTCGACAACATCGGGCTGCTGATCGATTTCACGCAATTAAAGCACGCTATGCGCGGGCTGATCGCACGGCTGGATCACCAGTTCATCAACGACCTGGAGCCGTTTACGACGGTGAATCCGTCGGCGGAAAATCTGGCGAAGTATTTTTACGATAATCTCACGGGCCAGCTGACGGGCCTGCCGCCGGGCGCGAAATTGAAAGACGTGGTGATCTGGGAAACCGACACGGCCATGGCGCGCTACAACCCGTAACGAATCGGGCCTTAGCGCGACAGGCAGGGAACAGGGGACGCAATGAACCGTTCACTTCTGATCATCCTGATTCCGGCGCTGCTGGTGGCGATCGGCTATGTTGTGGTCCTGCGGATGATGGGATTCTCGCCCGGGTATCCGCGGTTGATTGGCGCCATGGTGCTGTTTTTTGGCGGCATCTACTGGCTTTCGAGGCGTTCGGGTAAGAAAGCGAAGACTGGCGGTTGACGTCCGTCTACCGCCGGCACGCGCAGTTGGCAAAACCGCAGGTTGAAACAGGGTCTTAAATGTTCATTACCGAAATTTTCAAATCCATCCAGGGCGAAGGAACTCGGGCCGGCCTGCCGTGCATCTTTGTGCGGCTCACCGGCTGCAATTTGCGCTGCACCTGGTGTGATACGGCGTACGCCTTTCACGGCGGGCAAAAAGTGAGTGTCGACGAAGTGATGGAGCGCGTTGAATTGCTTAACCGGCGACCCGACGGTAGCGCTCGAGGTGTTTCCCTGGTTGAACTTACAGGCGGCGAGCCGCTGCTCCAGGAAGAGATTTATCCGTTGGCGGAGCGGCTGCTGGCGGGGGGCTACACCGTGATGATCGAAACCAGCGGTGAGCGGTTCATCGGGCGATTGCCCAAGGAAGTCATCAAGATTGCGGACGTAAAATGCCCAGATTCGGGCGAGCCGGAAACGTTTGATCCGCGAAATCTCGAGGAACTAGGCGCGAACGACGAAGTGAAATTCGTCATCTCCAGCCGCAAGGATTATGAGTTTGCGCGTGAATTCAGCCGCGAACACCGTCTTAGGGAGCGGGTGCGTGAGGTGCTGTTCTCGCCCGTCCATGACGATCCAAATGGAAAATGGCCTGGTTTGGAACCGCGTGACCTGGTCGAGTGGATGCTGGAGGACGGATTGCAGGTCCGGCTGGGTTTGCAGCTTCACAAGATCGTATGGGACCCCGCCATGCGCGGCGTTTAAGCCAAAAGTCGAGGGATACGTTTCGTGGGAAAAGTCGACGCCATCATTTTGCTGAGCGGAGGAATGGACTCCTGCGTCAGCACGGCCGAAGCGCTCCATAAATATGGGCGCGGCCGCGTCGGGTTGCTTCATGCCAGCTATGGCCAGCGAACCGAGGCGCGGGAACGCCGGGCATTTCTGGAGATCGCGGAATTCTACGGCGTCGACGACATGCTTCAGGTCCGGCTGGATTATTTCCGAGCCATCGGCGGGTCCGCGCTTACGGATGCGAACATTGCCGTGCCCGAAAATGAGTTGGGCGCGCCTGGGCCAGGCGGTAGCACGATCCCGGTGACTTACGTCCCTTTTCGCAACGCGCACTTTTTGACTGTAGCGGTCAGCTGGGCGGAAGCGACCGGGGCGGGCGCCATATACATCGGGGCCGTGGCAGAGGACAGTTCGGGATACCCCGATTGCCGGCCCGAATATTACGAAGCATTTCAGGAGTTGATTCACCGGGGAACGCGTCCTGAAACAAAAATTGGAATTGTGACGCCACTGATTCGCCTGAAAAAAAGCGAAATTGTCCGGCGCGGGGTCGAACTGGGGGCGCCGCTGCAATTGACGTGGTCCTGCTATCAAGGCGAAGACCTGGCCTGCGGAAGCTGCGACAGTTGCCTGCTGCGTTTGCGGGCGTTTGCAGAGGCGGGTGTTCGCGACCCAATCGCCTACCGGTCGCAATCCCGCGCCGGGGCCGCGAAATGATGTTCGAAGGCTTGGATTCCCGGCGATATGAGAGATAATGGTCGAAACTGGCCAGTGGACCGAGGCCGGTGCTCCTCCACAAAAAAAGGAGAATGGGGCATGGTGAAATGGACGAAGACGTACGCGCTCGCCGCAATTCTGGCGTTGGGAATGCTGGGATGCTTTGCGACGCGCACGGCCGCGCAAGAAGGGAAGATGGCCGGCACGATCATCGACTTCGATGGAAATCCGTGGGCCAATCTTCCGGTGAAGATCAAGAGCGATGTTGGAGTAACCACAGAATCGAAAACCGATGCGGCCGGCAAGTTTGCTTTCTCAGGCCTGAAAAACGGCAAATATACGTTCACGGTGCAACCTCCGCAGATGCAAGCCCCATTCGATGTCGTGGTTGAGGTGCGCGGCGCGGACACTCCGCCCGTGAATCTTAACTTCAAGGAAATTCTGGAGAAACAGAACCCGGAAGCGGCGGCGAAATACAAGCAGCAACAGGCAGAGCAGAAAAAATTCCAGGGCATGAAGGAGCAGTTTGCCAAGGGCGTCGGACTGCTGGACCAGGAACGCGCGGCGAAGGGTGAGCTGACGAAAGCCCCACCCGACCAGAAAGATGCCGTGAAAGCCAAGATCGCCGACCTCTCCAACCAGGCCGTTGGGGCATTCCAGGACGGGCTGAAAGCGGCTCCGGAAAAGGATCCGAACATCCACCTCTTCTGGGCGCGCATGGGCGAAGCCTACGACCTGGCGGGTCGTAATGACGAAGCGATCAACGCCTACCAGCAGGCAATCGCGGCGAAGCCGGACAATCCGAGCTACTACAACAACCTGGGAAATATTCTGGGACGCACCGGCAAGATCGACGAAGCGCGCGCAGCCTATACAAAGTGCGCGGAACTTGATCCGCCGAACGCCGCAATGGCGTGGCGCAACTTTGGCATCAGCTTGTATCAAGCGGGGCGCATGGTGGAGGCCATTGAGCCGTTAAAGAAGGCCACGGAGCTCGATCCCAAGAATGCGCAAGCCTGGTACCTGCTGGGTGCATGCATGGTGGCGGACCCTTCTATTTACAAGACTGTTGGCAGCAAGATCGAGGTGACGCCAAAGCCGGGAACGGTTGAAGCGTACCAGAAAGCCATCGATCTCGATCCGAATGGCCCCTGGGGCACGCAAGCCAAGCAGGGCCTGGAGCAACTCCAGCAATTGACCGGCGGTATCGAGACCAAGGTCGGCAACAAGAAAAAGAAGCCGTAAACCCAAGGGCAGAAATACAACATAGTTCTCGATGACGGCCTCGGATCGCCGGGGCCGTCTTTCTTTTTAGCGGTGAGTGAGGGTGCCGGTGACTTTCGTGCGGCGAAGTGACCAGGAGAAAATCAGAACGGACGAGGGCAGCAGGACGACGGCGAAGGCCAGCAGGAGAACAAGAGGGTGTCCGAGGGCGAGGATGCCGTCACCATTGAGAAGCGCGCCGCGCATTGCGTCCATCGCGTAGGTCACGGGATTCAGATTGGCGACGATTTGCAGCCATGGCGGCAGAATGCTTACGGGGAAGAGCATGCCGCCAGCGACGCTGGAAACTCCGAGGATAAACCATTTTGCGGGATTCCCTCGCTTGAACAACAAGAGGTACGCTGCCGAGAGCACGCCGAGGCCGGAAAAGGCCAGCAGCGTGGCCAGGAGCACGGCGAAGACAGAAAGCCAGTTTGCGGCGTGCAGGGGAAAATCGAACAACGCCGCCGCCCAGCCGAGATAGACCGCAATGCGCAGCGTCGTGGCGGCAAATGGATAAAATGCCGATCCAATCAAGATGACCGGCAACGAAACTTGCGTGACCAGCAGGGGTTCGAGCGTGCCGGCGTCACGCGCTTCCTGGAGGCTGCGGTCAAACGTGTCCAGCGCAGCATTCAGGTAGTCGAAGAAAACGAATCCAGCCAGCGAGTAGGAGAAATACGTTTTTCCCTGGGGAAGCGCATCGCGAAGCGCGGGCGAATCCACGAACCGCGCCACGTAATAAAACATTGCCGCGCCGAAGAGCGCTTCCGCCGCTTCCAGAATAAAGGGACTGCGGTAGGTGCTGGCGATTCGCAGATCGCGCTCGAAGAAAAGGAAAATGTCGCGCAGGATTTGCCTCATCCCGGCGTCGACTCCGCTGAGGGATAGGGCCGCCGCCCCGTGAGCCGCCGAAACGCTTCTTCGAGCGACGAGGACAATGTTCTGGCTCGCAGCACAGTCGGGGTATCGAAAGCGAGCAGTTTTCCTTCATCCAGGATGGCTACACGGTCGGCGAGCAGTTCGATTTCCTGCATAGTGTGCGAGGCGAAGAGCAGCGATGTGTCTTGCCGCGCCAGGACTTCCGTTTTGAGGTAATGCCGGAAATCAGCGGCAGCGATCGCGTCGAGGCTGCGCGTCGGTTCATCCAGAAGCAATACCTTCGGCTGGTGAAGCAGCGCTCGGAGCAGGCTGAGGCGCTGGATCGTGCCGGAAGAAAGCGCGCGCGCCTGGCGGTCCAACACGCGGCTTAATCCGAACCGATCGCCAAGGGCTTCTATACGGCTGGCGGCGAATTCATCGGAGAGATGATTCAAGCGGCCAAAAAAGCGGAGATTCTGGCGGCCCGTCAGCCGCGCATAGAAGCCGAGGTCGCTTCCCGCGTGGTAGCCGATTTGCCTCCGCACGGCCGCGGATTCGCGCACGGTGTCGTGCCCGGCCAGGGAAGCGGTGCCGCGTGTCGGCAGGAGCAGCGTGGCCAGGATGCGAAGCAAGGTCGTTTTGCCGGCTCCATTGGCGCCGAGCAAAGCGACTGCTTCGCCTTGTTTTACTTCGAGGGAGATGCCGCGCAGCGCTGGCGATGTGGGCGGGGCAAACGGCTGAAGATAAGCGCGCCAGCCACTCGGCGCCGGAGGAAACCATTTCTCCAGGGAATCCAGGATGATCGAGGGGTCGGGCACTCCCGACTTTATAGCCTGTCTCTTGGCGGAAAACAATCCGCGCTGGAGGCTGTGGCCAGCCGACGAACCTGGCAGTTCGGGGCAAACCCCGGTAAAATACCCGTACACTCCCGGATTCCGCGTCCCCAGGTAGGAGCCAAAAAATGGTGGAGTTGACTATGCGCGCGATTGTGCCGGCGCATGTGCTGATCCGGCATCTCGACGGGGAATCGGTACTGCTGAATCTGGAAAGCGAACGATATTTCGGACTGGACGCCACCGGCATGCGGATGTGGGAACTTGTGACGTCAGAGCCATCGATCGCTTTGGCATTGGAAAAACTTCAGGAAGAGTATGAGGTGGAACCCGAGATTTTGCGGGATCACCTCACCCAACTATTGAGCGGGCTTGTGGAGAACGGCCTGCTGCAAGTGTTACCCGCAGATGTGGGAACCACTCGAACGATATAGGGCGCTCGATGCTCGATCACGGCGCATGTTCCGGCGCGCCGCGATTCTTTTGCCATTGGTGCGATGGTCGCTGAAATTGCGGGGTTACGGCAAGACATTCACGTCGCTCCAGAGCCGCGTTCAATCGCAAGCCAAGGGAACGGAAACCTCAACTGAGTCCAGAGAAGACGTACAGGTCACTTGCCGCATGGTCGGCGCCGCAGTGCGCTATTCGTTTGCCCGATATACCTGCCTCGAGGAATCGCTGGCACTCTGGTATCTGCTGCGCAAGCAGGGAATCCCCGCGTGCTTGCGCATCGGCGTCCGCAAAGAAAAAGAACAGTTCGAGGCCCATGCCTGGGTCGAACTCCGCGGCGAAGCGCTAAATCAGCTGGAGGAACTGCACCGGCACTATTTGGCATTCGAGCAGGATTTCCCCGAACCGCCGGCGGAGCAGCCATGAGCGGATTCTTCGGTACGATGCGCACGGATGGTGTGGCCGTGGAGTCACGATTCCTGGATCAGGTGGCAGAGCGCCTGCGATTTCGAGGCCCCGATGGCGGCCAGACCTGGGCGAAAGATGCCTTGGGCACTTGCTTCGCGTATCTTGAGACCGGAACAGGGCACCAGTCTCAGAGCCAACCGGTGCGACTTGGGGAACGCTACACCTTTCTCGGGGAAGTGCGCCTGGACGCACGAAAACAACTCATCAGAGAGTTGATGGAAAAACAGCAGCCGGCGGCTCGGGAGGTTTCTGACGAGGAGTTGCTGCTCCTGGCATGGAACGTTTGGGGCGAGGGGACGCTCGCCAAATTGCTGGGCGACTTTTCTTTTGCTCTCTGGGATAGATCGCAGCAATCGCTTTTCTGCGCCCGGGATTTTGCCGGCGCCCGGCCTTTTTTCTATGCCTGGCATGACGGTGTCTTCTCGTTCAGCAATACGCTGAATGTGCTGAGGCTGGCTCCCGGAATTTCCGATGCCTTGGATAATGTCTACGTGCGGGATTTTCTGCTCAATGGGATTTCAAGTGATCCAACGCGCACCGTCTGGCGGGATGTCCGGCGGCTGCCCGCCGGCCACCAGCTGGTTCTATGCGGCGGCCAAATCCAAGTGCGGCGATTTCTGAGCCTGCCTATTGAGGAGCCCCTCCGGTTAAAGCGGGCCGCGGATTATCTGGAAAACTATCGCGAACTGTTGGGGCAAGCGGTTGGCGACCGATTGCCAGAAGGAAAAGTTTCGTTCTTTCTGAGTGGCGGATTGGATTCGGGTTCCGTTTGCGCCACCGCCTCTCGCATTGCCAGAGAAAACGGTGATTCCCCGGTGCTCAAGGCGTTTACGATCAGCTGGCGGCCTTTGTTTGACGATCCAGAGCCGGAATTTGCGAAGTCGACAGCGCGGCATCTTGGTTTGGCTCATGACATTCTGGAAGAAGACTTCATTCGTCCCGACGAGCGCCATGCCGCGGCGATCTCGCCCGAGCCGACTGCTGAGCTTTTTCTTGATCGGGATCACCGCTTCTTCCAAACCATCTCAACACACGCCCGTGTAGTTCTTTCCGGCGACGGCGGCGACGATGTTTTGTCGGGACAGTCGTGGCCATATCTCAAGCACCTATATGAGCGTGGCGAATGGACGGACATCCTCAAGAGCTTCGGCGGATACCTCACTTCACGCGGGCGCTTTCCTCCTTTGCGGGGCGGATTTCGAAACAAATTGCGTCACTTGTTTGGAGCACAGGACGCGCCCGAACAAGCGGCCGTGTGGTTGAATGACGAATTTCGAGAGCGCAGCCGAGAGGCATCCGAAGCGCGCTTCAAGGAACCCATCGAAGCGCACCCGCTGCACCCCAACGCTTTCCGCGGATTGCACTCCGGCTATTGGGCCAGTGTCCATGAAACTGAGGATGCGGGCTGCACAGGAGTGACGCTCGAGACGCGAGCGCCGCTACTCGACCTGCGCATCCTGCGTTTTCTTTTGCGCCTGCCGCCCGTCCCCTGGTGCATCAACAAGGAGCTCACTCGACGGGCCATGAAGGGTGGATTGCCCGACAAAGTCTTGGTGCGGCCCAAGTCGCCGCTCCTGGAAGACCCCTTGCAGGCAAGCTGGCAGAAGGGCGAATGGGGGGCAAATCCGGAGAAAAATCCCCCAAAAATGATTCATGAATTCGTAAAATGGGAGGACTGGCTTGCAACTTCGGATGGTTCAAGGGGTTACTTCTCATATGAGTATCTTTATCCGCTCTCTTTTTCACTGTGGCTGAAAGCCATTGAAAAGGAAGGGGCGATTCAGTAGAGTGCTATCTAAGGGGCATGAATGAAGCAGCCGTCCAAGCGGTCCGCTAAAAAGCCTTATCAACCACCCAAGCTGCTTGTTTATGGCGATCTCGCGGAAATGACCAAGGCCGTCGGAACTAGATCGAATGTCGACGGGGGCACAAGACCGCGGAGGCGACGTACCGGACGCTGAACCCCGCCGACAGCGCCGCGGCAGCAAAAAAATAGATCCCTTTGAGTTATTCCTACCGAGCTTACGGCCTTGGAATCAACTCTTCCATTCGCATTGCAGGACTCCAATTGGCTCCCCTGCAACAGGGAGAGATTGTTTTTCAGTTTGAAGACGGCCCGGAGCCGGACTGGGCCAGAAAATTACTCGCACTTCCTGCGCGAATCCTAGCTCATCAATCAGAACTCCCGGGAGCCGCGGATCCCTCGTTCATTCTTACCGAGCATGGCGAAGCGCAAGGCTTCGAGCTTTTCTATTCGGACGGGACGCGCTTTGTGGTGGACGGGGCGGCGGAGCGTATCTGGGGAACTTACCAGCCTCCGCTGAACGCGGAAGACATGGCCACCTACTTTCTGGGGCCGGTGCTGGGTTTTCTGCTGCGCCGGCGAAATATAACCTGTTTGCATGCAAGCGGCGTCGAGATCCAGGGCCACGCGGTATGTTTCTGCGGAGACGCGGGTTACGGAAAATCAACCACGGCCGCGGCGCTGGCCCTCGGCGGGCTCCCGGTGCTGGCGGAAGACATCGTGGCGCTCGAAGAAAGTGGCGGCGAATTTCACGCAGCGCCCGGCTACCCGCGTGTCTGTCTGTGGCCGGAAAGTGTGAGCATGTTGCTCGGCCGCGCTGACGCTCTGCCGCAACTGACGCCGGTCTGGGAGAAACGCTACCTGGAACTCGACGGGCAACGTGCGAAATTTGCGCCGGCGAGATTGCCGTTGGGCCTTCTGTATCTTTTTGCGCCGCGCTCGGACGACGCGGACGCCCCGCGCGTCGAAAAGGTCAGCCCGCGCGAAGCCTTGCTCGAATTGGTACAAAACACTTACATGAATTGGGTTCTCGATCGGGAACAGCGCGCAAAGGAATTTGACACTCTCTGCCGGCTTGTCCAGAAAGTACCTGTGCGCCGCATCGTGCCACACTCCAAACCAAAGAAGCTTCCGGACCTCTGTGAACTCATACTGAAATATGCACAGGAAGTTCTCTCTTCGGACGATTACTCGAGTCCTATCCGCAGCTAACGATTCCAACTCCACTCCGGAAGCCCGATGATTCCGGGAAGTGTTTCGAAAACGGCAACTCCTGTCGGTCCCTGAAATGCCGGTGTACACTGGCAAACACGCTTTCAGGAGCGGCCGCTGACGGACTTTTCCCCATTCGGACGAAAACCCTTCCATACCGAATGGAAGTTTCTCTGTGCATGCGCGTCTCCTTCGCCGTTATCCGCCGGCCAAATTTCTTCCCTGACGTCGAGTCTCGATTGGGGCTTGGCGCTGGAGCTTGCCATGGAGCACAGCGTCTTGGGCGTGGTGGCCGCACGTTTGCGGGAAGTGGGCTATGTGGGAATGCCCGCCGCTGTTCAGCAGAAATTCCAGGCGAGACTGCGGACGCAGCACCTGTTCACCTTGAGCATGACGGCGGAACTCTTTCGTATTCTGGAGGCATTCCAAAAAGCGGGCATTGAGACTCTTCTTGTGAAAGGTCCATTGATCTCGCTATTGGCTTATGGCGATCCTGCGGTGCGATGTTATGTGGATCTCGATCTTCTGGTTCGCCATGAAGAGATTCTTTCCGCTTGGCGGACCATGACCGCGCTGGGATTTGGTGCCGAAGTTCCGGAGGCGGCCATTCTCGCGGGCAGAGTCCCCGGCGAATATCTTTTCCGGCGGGCCGGCGCCCAGCAGATCGTGGAGCTCCACACGGAGAGGACCTTCCGCTACTACCCGTGTCCCATGCGGATCGAAGACTTGTACGCACGGCAGCGGCGCGTGCCCCTCGAAGGCCGCGAAGTTCCCGCGCTCTGCCTGGAAGACGAACTGGTGCTCAATTGCATTCACGGCGCAAAACACTTTTGGGAGCGCCTGATGTGGCCGGCGGACATCGCGGCAATTGTGGCGCGACACCCGGAGATCGCCTGGGAGCACACCCGGCAGGCGGCAAAGGACGTGGGGGCGGAGCGAATGGTCAATGTGGGCCTGCTGCTCGCCGAATCGCTTCTGGGCGTTCCGCTGCCCGCAGAGATGGCCCGAACCGCGAAGGCGGATGGCGCAGCCCGAGACCTGGTGCGGCAGGTGGAGAGCTGGCTGCCCACAGCGGGCTACAAGCCGCCGCCGTTGCCGCGGAGAGCGATGTTCCGGCTGCAGATGGGCGGAGGAGGGCTTCAGGGGATGTCTTACTTGACGCGCCTTTCATTTTCTCCGACCGAGGAGGACTGGACCGAGGGCAGGGAGGAGCGTGGTTCGCCTGTGTGGGAAGCGATCAAAAGGCCATTCCGCTTGCTTCGCAAGTACGGCCAGGATGGCTAAGGCGCTTTTTCTGAAAGCATCACCTGGTCGAATCACATCACGGGCCCCAAGGAACCCGTCATCGAGGCAAACCCTTAGGATTGTCCCTCAAATGGTGCGGCAAGGAGTTTTGAGTTGAAGTCTTTCGGACTTGGCCGTCTACAAAATCATCTACAACGCAGTAGACGAAAAACCAGAAATCACGTGGAAGTTATCGTTGAGCGACCCGACACATGGGTGAAAAAATGGTCGGGTCGAAAGGATTTGAACCTTCGACCTCCTGGTCCCGAACCAGGTAAGCCAATAACCTAAGTCGCTGTCCTGGCGTCACTTGCAGTTTTTTGGGCCGCTCCCAGATGGACAAGCTGCACAAGCGGTCCCGCCTGTGTACATAAAACAGGCGGATATTTCGCAAGGAACTATTTTGGTTCGATAACGCTTAGCCCTCTTATTTGACCAAAGTGCCGTTTGTTGAATGTGGCTACCTCGCTCCCTCGCTCCAAAGCCGTTGCGCCAACAATCAGGTCATAGAAGCAAATCATTTTGCGGGAGACCTCCAATTCGGCCCAGATACGTGCATGCTCGTACGCAATCTGCTCGGTGTAGGGGATGATCGGCAGGGACTCCAGAACGGCGTTCAGGTAACGCTGACGCGCCACCCTATGTTTCGCGGTCGCTCGTTCCACTCCATGCCATAGCTCGGCAACTGTGATTGCAGCAATCTCAAATCGATCATTCGGACGGGACGTGACCCAGCTCTTCAGGTCAAAAGTGCCTTTCTCGCCCCGAATGACGACGTCCGCGTCCAGGATTATCGCCATTTGTCGGCTGGTGCCTTGAGGCTCTTGCGGGAAGCTTCCAGATCACGATGCCACGCTCTGGCTTCGTTCTCCGGCAAGTCGATTTTAGCCAGAGCCTCGGCCAAATCGTGACCAACACAAACTTTTTCGCTGCCCGGCACAAGGCGCGCGACCGGTTCACCGTTCTTCAGGAGCACAAACGTGACGTTCTGATAGTGCGCGCGGTTAACGCAGTCCGCAAAATTGCGCGAAGCTTCCGTGACGGTTATGCTCGTTTTCTTCATAAATCTGATTATCAGAATATCTGCTTTTCCTGACTGTGTCAACAGGCTGTCAGGGAATCCACGCGACTATTTATCTGGGAGCATTTTAGGCTAGCCACGGCACGGAATGCGACAGTTGCGCCAGTACTTCTCGATCGCCCGCGGACGTGGCAGGTTACCCAGTTTTCAAAGCTGATCTTGACGGTTCCTCAGTTCATTCAAATCGAGTCGAGCATCTGATGGACAAGTTCGGACAATTTTTGAAATTGACGCGACAGCCAGACTCAGGGCTAACCTTCGACGCCAGCAAGAATTAGAGTGATCAGCTCGATGGAATCTGAACGCTGACGTCCTGATCCTGCACCAAGCGGTCTTTCGCTCTCTAGCGTATCGTAAGTTATTGGTTTTATGAAAATGGTCGGGGCGAAAGGATTTGAACCTTCGACCTCCTGGTCCCGAACCAGGTAAGCCAATCACCTAAGTCGCTGTCCTGGCGTCACTTGTGGGATTTCGGGCCGCTCTCAGATGGACAAGTTGGACAAGTTTTGGAATCCATTCCTGGTACTGGTAGCCACTTGATGTACGGTTATCGTTAATCAGCTTCGAGAGTCTGACTGGCTCTTTTGCGTTCTCTTCGTGGACTTCTCGCGCTCCCGGCTTGATTTCTTGCGCTTTCTCAAAAGCCTCGAAAGCATTCCCTCGCAACACGGCACAACGTGCACGGCAACTCCGCCACCGTGACACGGACAATTGCAGTCCCCCCTGCGTTTCATCCTCGTACTGTTATCCAAGTTACCGGTAAGCCGACTTAACAAGCATTACTGCCGGATTCGCTCTCCGAATGAGGGAAATATCTAGTTGCCAATGTCAGATTCTATGTGAACTCGATACAAAACTTGTTCTTTGAAACGAAAACCTGAATCGAGGATTCTCTCTAAAGAAATGTTTTCGAAGGCTTGCGGTGATTTCGGAAAAGCTTCACTATCGCCAACCCAAAACCCGTACAGTTCGACCGTCTTTTTGCCGTTCGCTCGCAAGAGGCTTACCAGCAATTCGCGATTGTGTCGGTCAGAAATGTCCCGCGCTTTGTCGAACTCATCCTTCTCAGCCTCCTCGGTTTCGACCATAGGCCATTCCCCGTTTTGCAACATTACGTTTGGGAAATCGCACCCGCAATGAGACGTAGAACCGATGTACTGGACTTCAGGGTTAGAGAAATATTGCTTGATTGGGGCATCCCGATCCTTAAGCGGCTCGACGCTTATGTCGGGAGCCTCTTTGTTCCACGCTACTCGCGGCAAGGCGCTGACCGTTCCAGCGTATAGGACAAAGCACATAAAATTATTCTAGCATTTGAACTACGGCGCGACACTGCAAGTGCCTGATTAACAGCGCAAACCGGTAAGGTCAAGTACTAGCCGGAACCTTTCCGATTTGCCGACTCATCGGGACTTATGGTGCTACACGGACATCTACTTGCGATTCAGTTTTCGCCCTTGTCAGGATAAATGCGCTTCGGTGGAGCAGTGATTGGGTAATGGTGTTCCTTCAACCACGCGTTGGCTCGATGCGTCGCTTCAGACTCCTGCACTGCGCTCATCTGCAGCATGTCGTGTGTATCAATCTCTGAGAGGCAGTGCATCTGCATTGCGATTCGTCCGGAGATAAGCCCCCACATCAACGCAAGCACGTAGTCCTTTTCGACTCCCTCACCTCTCATGTAGTGAAGCGCAAGGTTACATGCCGCCTCATCATTGCCTTGCTCGGCGCTCTTTCTGAACCACTCGACGGCTTGGGCCGTATTCTTTCGCGTTCCATTCCCTTCGGCTAGGTTGATGGCCAGTGAATTTTGTGCTGAGGGGTCACCTATTTGGGCTCCTTTTGAGAACCATTTCATTGCTTCCCTTTGGTCTGCGGAAACGCCGCGGCCTTGTTCGTAGGCCTGTCCAATCCAATAGCTGGCCTCAGCGTCACCAGCTTCGCTCGCCTTCGTTAGCCACTGGAGACCTTTGCGGTAGTCCACGTTGAAGCCACAACCACCTTCCATGTAGAGACGCCCTAGTGCAGTTCTTGCAGACAGATAGTTTTGGGCAATGGCCTTGTTGAGCAAGGGCGCGATTTCATCACAGTTCTCCAAGAGCCTCAAATCCGTTGCTACAAGGAAGTACCGAGCGGGAGCAAAGTCCTTTTCCGCCGCCTCTCGAAACCAGTGGGCTGACAGCCGAAGCATTCCTGTGCTCCCTTCTACATCGTATTCAATCCGCTCAGCAACGAGCTGCAAACTAAGTCCCATTAACAACTGTGACTCGGCATCACCTTGTCCCGCAGATTCAGCGACTCCAAACAGTTCACCGACGGTTAACCCACGAGCAGTTAACTGATAGGCGTTCGGGCTCTTCGTTTGGGGACACGCAACGCAAGTCGAAAATAAAAAAAAGACGAAAACGTAAAGGGCACATCGAAGTCGCATAGTTCTGCTCCGAAAATGTCGTGCTCGACGGTTTGCCTGTTGCAATCGGAAGACCTCGTCTGTGCGCGTAAACCGCGTCTAATCATAACCGACAAGGTGAGTAGATGCAGGATGCTGGCGACAGTCGCAGTGTTTTCCTATCTTCCCAAGGAGCAAGGTCCTGATTAACGCAAACCGGTAAAGTGGCTAGCAGTACCAGATGTGGCATAGAATTGCCGCTGGAGAACTACAGTGTTGATCCGCAACTACCGAGTGGGTAATTGGCTAGGGTCAATTCAGCATTCCTCTTGCGGTTATTCCGATCGCCTACATTTTCCGCGCTGATGCCTTTCCGCACCATGCCTCAACCGAAACCGTGGTTCTGCTCGGGGGCGTCGGTGGGTCGCTACTGGCCGCGTTGGCTGCAGGTATCGTGGGTTCTCGTTGGTGGTTCTTTGCCACTCTGGCGGCTGCGATGGACGTAGTGTGCCTGTGGGGTTTCAGTCCCTGATTCTCTCGTAGCTCCTGATTTACGTTAGAGCTTTACCGGATGCGCGGAAATCGGAAAAGTTCCGTCCAGTACTTGACTTGATTTGCCGACAAATCAGGACTTGTCCCATCCCACGCCAAGCGCACGCCGCCGGGCGGCTACGTCCAAACGCGGTAATCGGTAAAGTCAGGTACCAGCTGACCACTACTTGATGATTGGCGCGCCGACCTTGCTCAGGCGACCGATGCGGATGGGCGCCTCCGCAGCTCCGAGGAGCGTATTCTCGCGATAACCCCATATTTCTCCAGTGGAGGAGTCATAAAGAACCAAGTAATCCGGATGTTGTGGGTCCCGTGTAATTCCCCACGATTGGATGTGTGACGCACTTGCCGCAGCAACCGATTGCGGGCGAAGAGAGGTGCCGACAATGGCGCCGAGGACAAACGCTAAGGCCAAAAGCCCAACGAGATTTGCTCTTTTCATTTCATGCTCCTTGAACAAATTTGCGGCATGCAGTTCAGACTGACCCGGAAAAGGCCACCTTTCGTTACTCGGCGATGAAACTGTCAATGCGAAACCGGAACCGGTAAATAGCTTGATTCTAGTTGCTTCGTACTCATCCAACAACTTGCAGTGAGTCTCGGCGAAAGGGCCTTAGGGCCTGATTAGCGGTAATCGGACGATTGGTTCTCCGCCCAGCACTTGTTTTCGGGATGCCTTTTCCGCTGCAACGATTTCGTACCAAGGCTCACCACACCCAGTAGGACTCTATGTGTGAAGCAATTTCGCGGCTTGCGTCAGGGTTGTATTACCATGCCGAGCAAAGGCGCTACAGTGTCCCGCTTGTTCGTCGTCATTACCCTAGGGTTCGCTCTTGCCGTTTCACTGCGTGCACAAGATTCCGCAACTCCCAATCTGTCGGGGACGTGGGTCCTTAACTTGCAAAAGAGCAAGTTAGCAAAGGGCAACCACATCCGCTCGAGAACGGTTGTAATCACGAGTTCAACATCGACGATTGTGGCGCATTTCACAGCATCCGAAAATAACACCGATGAGTCAACCGAAACGTATATTACCGACGGAAAGGAGCACGTTATCGGCACTCCAATCAACGCTGAGGAAGTCTCAAAGGCATATTGGGAGAAATCCACGCTAGTAGTCGACGTATTCATACGCCTCAAAATGCCGACAAAACCAGCGCTCGATGGTATGAAGAAGCGAATCTCAGTCGCTCCTACTTCAGCGAGGCATTTCTCTATGCCGCTGACTCTACCGGGGCGGATTTGAGCCACGCAGACTTTAACAGGACTTACGCCGTAGAACCCTCTTTTGAACGGGCGAATCTCAGGAGTATATTCCTGAATGAGGCATCACTGGATCGAGCAAATCTTCGCCGAGCAGACCTGTCCTCGGGGTGTTTGTACAGGACAAGCTTCCGGGGTTCGAAGCTACAGGGAGCAACGCTTGCAGGGGCGGATCTGAGCGGAGCCTTTTTCTCGGCAGCAACTTGAAAGGTGCGAGTCTCACAGGATGCCTTGTTCACGGGGTCCCTGCGTGGGATGTCCAGCTTGAAGGAGCGAAACAGTCGAAGAAAACTTGTTCACAAAAAAAGGGAGGCCCGGCTCTTAATGCTCGCGAGCCGGGCCGTTGTGTCTGCAGTGGAATCAGATATTGGTGCGTTCCGGAAGGAAATGTTTTTCTTCGTCCTTCTGTTGCGGCAGTTCAACGGACAACGTGAGCTCGCTCTTGTTACGTAGTACGCCGAGCTTGATGCTCTTTCCGGCGGGGCTGGTCAGCAATTTTTCGCGCAGTTCGCTGGAGTTGCGGATGCGCTCGCCGTTCAGGCTGGTGATCACGTCACCCACTTTCAGTCCAGCTTTGGCCGCGGCGGAGTTTCTAAACACGCCCCGCACCAGAACGCCTTCGCCCTCGGGCGCGCCAAAGTAATGGCCGAAGTCGCCTTCGAGATTTTCCGCATCAATGCCGAGCAGCGGGCGCCCAGGAGAAGCCATCGAGAACGTGCGGAGGCGTTCGAGGCCGGACAAGTCCGGCATCGCGGGCATGGCAGGCATCCTAAATGCAAATGACTTCGGCCCATCCGCGAACACCTTCATGTTGCCGGCTTCCTGCTTTCCTACCGTGACCTTGATGTTTTGCGAACGGCCGTCGCGCCAGACAGTGAGGCTTGCGGCGCGGCCAGCGGGGATTTCGTGAATTGTGCGGCGAAACTGTTCCGTGCCTTCGATGCGCTGGCCGTTAATTTCCAGCACCACGTCATTTTCTTTCAGGCCGGCCTTGGCCGCCGGGCTGTCCGGAACAATCTTTCCAAGAAGCGCGCCGCGCTCTTCGGGAAGCTTCAGGGCTTTCACCTTGTCAGCGGATACTTCAGAAACTCCTACACCCAGCCAGCCGCCCCCGGAGCCCATGAGCATCTGGAAATTGTCGTCGTCGGAATCTTTCGGGTCGTCGAACTGCTGAACCAGTGTGTCGCTATCTCCGAGATCATTGACCAGGACATAGATATCCTTGTCCAGATTGGGAATTACCCGGACTTGCGACTGGGAAATTTCCTGGGCAGGGCATTCCGTTGCCTGAGCAGACTTGGATGACTCTTTTGTTTGATTAGAAAAACCGGGGAGGGCGATTAGAACAATGCTCAACGCGCCCAAGCCGAGGCTGGTCCACATTTGCCGTTGAATCATGAGTATCTCTCCTTCGTCCGGTTAGACGCAGGAGAAGCTAAATGGTCGACCGCAGCGCGACCACCCGGATGGCGCCATTTACAGTTCCAAGCCGGATTGGGGCGCCGCCCTTGCCGAGCCGCCCCTTCAGGATGCGAGGCTGGATGGCCCCTTCCATGACAAAGGGGAGTTCGGTGGAGAAACTGCCGTTCATGCACCGGGCTTCCAGATCCGCCTGCGAATCCGCGGGGATCGCCAGCAGCACGGAGCCGTTCGTGGTTTCGGCCTGCGTGCCATGCAGATCCGCTGGATGCTTCAGCTCGACGTATACATTACCGTTTGTCGTGTGCGCATGCAGATTGCCGCTGCTCTCATAAACCTCGATGTTTCCGTTGACTGTGTGTAGATCGCCGAGCGACTCGAGATCCTTGACACGGAGAGTCCCATTCACCGTGTTGATGTGTTTCAGGAGGGCATGCCGCGGAACGTGCACGGTGTATTCGACGGCGACTTCCACACCCTCTTCCGAAGGATACCGCGTGGAAATGGAAAGGCTGTCGGGGCTGGAGTTTACGTCGATCGAGACGAGATCCAGCTTGGATTCCTTGTCCGTGGTGGTCTTGACCGCCCGCACTTCGACCTCATCTTTGTCCCAACCCTCGATACGCACGGTCCCATTGATGTTGTTCAGTTCCAGTGTGCCATCGGATTTCAGATGATAGGTCTGCGCGAATTCGCGCGTCACCCCGAAACACGCGGGAGCGGCGAGCATGGACACGGCCGAAAGAGTCAGACCAATCGAACGGATTGCGGAGCGAAACTTCATACAGCCTCCTTCGCGGACAACTCCCAAAACTACTCCCAGGACGACCGACAAATCCGAACCTCTGCCCCCCGCCCCTACAGCCTAGCGGAGCTGGAAGTTAAAAGCCAATGTTGAAATTAAGTCCACCTTCTTGCCACAGATGTCTCCCGGATTCACCCGCCATTGCCGCAGCGCGGCTCGAGCCGCCTCTACAAGCGCCGGCTCACCTTCTATAACCTTTTCCACTTCGAGCGTTCCATCCGTTTTCGCTCGCACCTGCAACCGCACCACGCCCTGGATGCCGGCGCGCCGCGCCATCTGCGGGTAATCCGGCGGAGGCGAATTGACCAGGTGCTTCTTGAACTCCTCCGGATCTTCGCTCACCCCACCCCGGAACCAAACCTGGAAGCGGTCCTTCCAGGTGTCCCACCAATCCGCGTTGCTGCCGGTGCAAGCAACTGCGCCGGTTGCTGTTTGCGAAGACTCGGTGGCGATGCGGGGCGCGGGTTCTTCGAATCCCATCTGGCTCAATTTCTGCGCCAACCGGTGTCGCTGCTCCTCGAGCAGAGACTGTCGCAGGGCGGTTTGCTCGTCCACGTACTGCAGGCGGATTTTGCCGGCGTTGCTCCTCAGTTTCAGCAACGCACCGCCGCCATTCAGCGTGCCGGAGGCGCGCGCCGGGCCGTCTCCGCGCGCCTCCATGTTCAGTCCAAGAGCCGAATCCGCTTCAATGCGGTCCGCCCCGCCATTTTCCACGCTGGCTTCGATGGTGGCTGCCAGATTTCGCGGCAGGAAAACCACGATGTCGCCCGTACCGGAAGATAATTGTGATGGTCCCGGCAAGCGCACGGGGCGCGAAGCGTCGCCGGATTCGGGCGTGATCCACGCGGTGATGGTGCCGTTGCCCGTGGCAGCGCGCACCACGTTCGAAACGCGGGTCAGGCAGATGCCGCCGCCGCTCGTTTCCACTTCCATGGGTCCGGAAACATACATCACGCGAACGCCGCCGCCGCCCGTTTCTGCGTGTACCGAACCGTGCACTTCACCGAAATCAATCTGTCCGCCGCCGGTGCGCACGCCAACCAGCGCGCCCGCTTCTCCAACGGTGATATTCCCCCCGTCGGTCTCAAGTTGTGCGGTGCCTCGGATATGCGCGGCGCGAATATGTCCGCCGCCCGTGCGAATCTTGGCGTTGCCCGCCACGTCGCGGGCTTGAATGAATCCGCCGGCCGTGTAGGCGTCCAAGTCGCCACCAATGTCGAGGACCGTGATGTGTCCGCCCTGGGTCTCAATCTTTGCGACCGGAGCAGAACTCAGAGTGGCGAGGTGATCCACGCCGCCGATTCGCCCCGTAGTGATGTTTCCGCCCTCGGTTACCAGCAGCGCGTGTCCGCCGATATCCCCGGTTTCAATATCGCCCGCGCCGGTGTGCACTTCGACGGAGAAATTCGCGGGGACGTAGACGGTGAACTGCACCCAGAACTGGGCATTTCTCCCCGCAACACTGCGGAGCCGGGGAAGCGAGCCGTTCAATGTCAGTGTGCCGCGGACGTCGTGGAAACTGAGCACATAGCGGTTAAAGAGAGTTTGCGAAAGCGGTTCGTGGGCGTCGGTTTCAAGGTGCACGGTGTAGCGCACAGCCGGGGCCGCGCCGGAAGGCTGTGGAAGAACGTGCACCGAGCCCATATCCGCGATGAGAGAGAACGTGCGCGCGTCGCCTGCGGGCAATTCGCCGGAGCGATCCGCGGAGGCGTGCGGTGGAACATTCTCGGCTTTGCAAACGGGACAGTATACCGAGGAGGTGGCAAGGCAGAGAACTACGGCGATACTCGCGGCCAGCAGCCACGGCAAGAATTTTCCGGAATCGTTCACGAAGGGAATCGCTTTCATCGGTTCGACATCTTAATCCAAAACCGTTTCGCCGGCTTACTGGTCGCCGCGCGCGTTAAGCTGGCGCAGCGCCGCCGCGCTACGCAATCGAACGTAACTGCTGGGGTCGCTGTGCCGCAGATCTTCCAACGTCCGGATCACGCCCGTCATGGAAACTTCATGCGCATTCCTGCTGGCCATTGCCGGAACCATGCTTCCGTCCGGTATGGACGGCATTCCTGGCACCATTGTCGGCATACTATTTCCGTTGCCTGATTTTTCCAGCGAGTTCACAAGCAAATTGACGGCTTCAACGCGAACTCCCGGATTCGAATCGTGTTTCAGAGTATCGAGCAGCACGGCCCGCACGGCGTCTTCGGAAGCGGAATCGCGCAACGCCTCCAGCGCTTTCAAGCGAACCGCCGGATTCTGATCCTTACGCGCAGCAGCCAGCAGCGCATCGCGTACGTCGGAATCTCCCGAACGCGTCTTCAGCGCTTCTAGGCAATCGAGCCGCATGCCGGGATCAAAGCGATCGCCGCTCTTTACCACATAGGTGACCACACGGCGGACATCGGAATCGTCGAGGCTGCCGGTGAGTTCCATGGGCTGTTCGGCGTTCAGTTGCACGCGGACGTTTTGCGCTCCGTTACCCACGGACGGCGAGAAATTAATTCCGGCCAACACCATTTTCGAAAGCTGGTCGTCTGAAAAATGCGGGCCCGGGCGCACATTGACCGCTTCATCGAGAGGATTCACGTTATGGCGCGCAAAATACCATTGGGAAGCCTGAACGCCGATGAGAAGCCCAACCACCACCAGCACTGCACCGCTCCATGCGGGGCGCAACGCCATCCACCGGCGAAACGCGCTGAAGACCGGAGTTTTCTCGAGAACCGGCGGCCGCACCAGATCGTCGAGAGTTTCGGCAAGTTCGCTGCGACATTGCGAAAGCAGAACGCCAGCCGAATCCAGCCGGTCGGCATCCTGGGGGAGGGAAGCAAGAAGGCTCTGCAAATTCTTTTCTTCAGAAAGTTGCGCGCTGCATGCGGGGCAAATGGCGAGGTGCTGCTGAACCAAGGCCAGTTCGCTGGCATCCAGTTCGCCGCATGCATAAAAGACCAGCAGCGGCGCTACCTGATCACAAACATTCTTGAGATCGCCGGTTGTCATCGGAGTTCTCCCAACTGGCTGCGGAGTTTCCGAGTGGCCCGGAAGAGCGAGTTCTTAACGGTTTCTTCGCTGGTCCCCAGTGCGTCGCCAATGGCGCGCAGCTTAAGACCTTGATAGTGCTTCATTTCGAAAACGATGCGTTCGCGAGGCGACAGCCGCTCCATCGCGCAGGCTAGCCGTTTTTTGATTTCCTGGCCGATCAGGTGGCGCTCCGGATCGGAGGACGGGCGCTGCTCTTTCTGGCGCTCAAAGAAATCCGTGATGCCTTCTTCGTAGTGGGCGGGATGCAATTCAGGGGCTTGATCTTCGGGGCGCGCCTGACGGCGGCGAAGGTGGTCCAGGCAGACATTGGTGACGATGCGATAAAGCCAGGTGTAAAAGCTGCATTCGAAACGGAAGCGATGCAGGTTGCGGTAGACCTTCAGGAAGGCTTCCTGGTAGACGTCGCGAGCGTCCTCGGTACGCTTCATCATGTTCAAGGCCAGGCGAAGGACATCGCGGTCGTAGCGGCGGACAAGCTCCTCGAAGGCAAGGCGGCTGCCGGCCTGGGCTTCCTGGACAAGGGCGCGCTCTTCAAGATGGATCAAGGAGGTCCCCGATGCCAGCGCTGCACCGGGGGTGCCGGACTGGCCGCTATCGTCAGCTAACGCAAAAGCCAAACGGGGTAGAGGCATCGCTTGTTTCTCTCTGCCGACTCTTGTGTAACCTATTGAAACAAGAGATCTTGGTGAATCGGCGGACGGCCATGCTACAGGCTACACAACCGATACACTGATTGGACGCTTGAGACTCCCTTTTGTAAGCAGGTCAGAAGGCTACAAGTGCAACCACCCGGGACCACTCAATCGTTCGATGCCCGAAGCGGTCGCCCGGTATGCCCGACTCCCCTAAGGAGTAACGCCCTGCCTGGAACCCATCCGCCAAAACACCAGCGGCCATGCCAGCAGGAGCGCCAGCGCCGCCAAAACTAAGTGGCCCTGGGTGCGATAGAAAGCACTCGACTGCGTGACCAACTCCGCCGCGCCCCCCAGAATCGCTACGCTTACGACCGCCAGGAAGCATCCGAGCAGATTGAAGCGCACTACCCGCCGGAACCCAAACACGATGACTCCCAGGATCAGTGCGGACCCGAGGAATTGCTTCAGGAAATCGGCAGAACTCCCCCAATCGGAAACGAGCGACGCGGCAAGGGCAATAAACAGAGCCAGTCGAAGCCAACGCACACGTAACTCTGCCCCTAGAAACGCAGCTGCCAGAGCAAAAGTTCCAGTCAAAAGGAGACCTCGCACAATTGCTCCACCGAGGATCGCCGCGGCGGGATAAAGGGCGTCAAAAGATTCCCCGAAACTTGCCGGTAGCTCTCGATGGAGCGTCAGCCACCCGATGTCGACCGCGCCAAGAAAACGCCGCAATCCGATAAGAACACCGGCGCCTCCGACAGCGATCCAGAAGGCATCGCGATAGTAGTCGGCTGGCATACCGAGCCAAGTGGGGATTTTGTCGGCGCCAAAGGCGCGTGCCCCAAACGACCAGGCCAGGCCGAAAAGCAGCACCAGCGCGCCGACAAGGACAGAGGCAATGAGGAAAATCCCAACGGCTGTAGTAGCGAAGAACATCCGCAAGGAGAGCGCAGTCGGATACTGCGCCAGCAGGGCGGGGATCCCTTTGCCCAGCAAGAAGCTGAAAAGGAAGGCCACGAATCCGGCCATGCTCCAGAGTGTCAAGCGGCGCCAGGGGACTGTCCCCGCCGGCTGGGAGCGCAGGCGCTGGAAATAGAAAACGAATACGGAAACGACCAGTCCGAGGTAAAGAGTGTATTTCCCGATCTTGAACAACATTCTCGGCAGCGACAGCTCTTCCTGCTTGCGGGTGAATTCCTCGGGAATTTTCACGTAGATGCGATAGTTTGCGGCTTGGTCGCCCTGGACCTGCACGTCCATCCGCGCGAAGGCATGGTCATTGGAGTCTTTGGCGTTGGTGCTCTCCGGATCGAGCGGCGCATTTTGTTGCCAGGTCAGTGTGTGGTCGGTACGGTTGGGGCGCTTGTCGGAATTGGCCTCCACAAGTTTCCAGCGACCGAGGTCAATCTGTTTTTTCTCGCGCAGGAATTTTTCGGCGATGGACTGGGCTTCTTCCTTGGATAGATTCGCGCCTTTGGCCGCTTCCGCCAGCGTGTGCCGGAAGGCGTGCAGAGAGCCGTCGGGTTTCAGCACAATCGCGAATTCCTCGGGTTCAGAATCACGGAAATACCGCACGCGCCAGAGGGCCCCAGGCACGCTTTCCGCATAAATCTTGTCGATCTGCGCGATGGAAAGCCTGCGCCGGAGGTATTCGTTGGCCACTGGATTTGTGGCATCCACAAACTGCGCGGCTTTGTGAAAACCGCCGGGATCGAGGCCATGCTCACGCATCACGGCATCCGCGCGGCTGACGGCCATCGGATTGGCCACAGACAAGCGCAGGTAATCGCCAATCTTCTCGTGCTTGAGCGCAAACGCCAACGCTCCACCGAGGAGTACGCACAGGGCGAGAAAACCAATCGTTCCCGTGGCGAGCGGATCGTAACGCCGGGTCGTGAGCGCGGTTTCGGCTTGAGTTGGCTGCCGCTCGAGCGAAATCTCCCCAACGGGCTGCGCACTGTTCAATAGGTCGTCCACCGCCAGGAAACTTCCACGCGTCAGATACAAGATGCCGGACCACGCGAGCGGTGCAACGGCCGCAAGCCCCACAACAATTCCGGAGATTTTGAAGTACAAATTGTCCGAACGGATCAGCAGCATCCCGACGAGCGAAGCGTCGACCGTGTAATGCCAGATCAGCGTCGCCAGAATTCCCCAGCGGAGCATCACGATGCCCGCCAGGATGCCGATCAGCCCCACCTCAATGCCGCGGATATATCCGGGTTCCTGCGGGTAGGCGCTATGCAGAAAGCTCCAGAAAAATGCAGGGAGAATCACGGCGAGAATGCGTGAGCCGGTCATTTTTTCGAGGAAGGGAATTGCAAAAAGCCGGAAGAGGAATTCCTCGCTGGTTGCCGCCATCACGCCAATCGCAACGCCCGCAATCCAGGGGAAGGAGGTATTCACGACGTCTGAATAGCTCAGGTCCTGCGGCGCCCACACGCCGAATTTTCTGCCAATCAGGTAAAACGCCACGATGAAGCCCATGTGCGCCGCGGCCATCGAAATACCAACCACCGAGGAACTGAAGAATTCTTTCGAACGAATCCCGCGCCGGCTGAATGCCTTGTACAAGCGCAATCGGGCAGGCTGCGCGGCACGATAGAGCGGCTCGCCGCCAGGAAGGACCAGCGTGACCATCAGGCCCGTGGCCAGAGCCCCGAGCAGGAGTTTGGCGAGTTGCCCCGCGACAAAACTGGAATATGCCTGGTGCGTGTCATATCCGGCCCGGATGGAGTTCCAGTCGTTCAATTGCATCAGGAGAAAAAGGACGGCCACCAGCCCACCAAGCTTCAGTGCGGCGCCCCAGGAAGTTTTGTCCTGACGCATTAGCGAAATCCCCAGCCAGAGTGCCGCGCCCAGCAGGAAACCGTAGGGAATCAGCGCGATCTGGTTATAGAAAATATTGGTGGAGCGCAAGTGCAGGTAAGAGCGCGTCCACGCTTCTGGTACCTGCAAAAATTCCTGCGTACTCCCGATGTGGTCGCCCTGGAAGCCAACTTCCAGCCGGTATGGGGCGTCCTTGGCTTTGAAGTTCTTGCGCTCCCAGGTGAACGACCAGTCCACGCGGTTCGGGCGCGTCTCCTGATTCGCTTCCTCGGGCAGGAAATTCCAGTTGTCCAGATTCGTGCCAAGTTTGCTCTGCAGAAATTGCTTTGCAGCGGACAGTGCCTCTTCGCGACCGAACGATTTTGCGCCGCGCGCTTCTTCGATCTTGTGACTGTAGGCGACGACTCTCCCGGCCGGGCTTACCCGCACCTGATACTCTTCTTCCTGCTGTGGCTTGAAAAAGCGGACTTCCCAGAACCAGATGTTCAGCTCGGAAGACATCAGGCGATTTGCTTCCTGCAGCCCGACTTCGCGTTCCAGGTAAGTCTTGGCGTTATCGTCCACCTGGAAGGCGATCGTGGACTGGTAGCCATCCAGATCTTCGCCCAGGCCCTGAACGAAATTTTTCGCGCGCTGCTCGGCCTCCGTGCGCGACACCTTGAAATCCACCGATGCTTCGGGGAATGCCCGGAAAAAATAGCGCTGCGCGAACACCAGGCCCAGCACGCCGCAGATGACCCACAGTATGAGCGCGCGCTTCTCCGATCCCGTCAAACGTGCATCCGCCAAGGCAACCTCCTGCGCGCGAAAACACCGCGACAGCCCACTCTAACGATACGCATGCCGATGGCGCAAGTTTCACGAAAAGCGAAGCTTAGGCGGGGATGGTATAAAGAAGGAAGGATGCCCATCAGCCTGCAAACCGAAGTGCGCATGGTAAAAGGAGTCGGGCCAGAGCGCGCCGAGCTCCTTGGCAAGCGCGGCATTTACACGCTGGAAGACCTGCTGAACTACCTGCCGTTTCGTTACGAAGACCGTATCCATTTTTCGAGGATTAAAGAAGTCCAACCCGGCGGCACTTACACCCTGCGCGCCCGCGTGATGAGCGGGCAGGCCGTGCGTCGAATGTACGGCCGTGATGCGATCTATCACCTGTTGGTGCAGGACGACAGTGGCTCGCTGCCCTGCAAATTTTTTCACGGCGGCTATCTGGAAGACCGGCTGAAACCCGGCCAGCAGCTTATCCTGCACGGCAAGGTGGAAATCGATAAATTGCGCCCCGCGCGGCGTGAGATGGTGAATCCGCAGATCGAAGTGCTGAGCAGCGAGGAAGTGGATTCGACGGAGATGGGGCGCATCGTGCCGATCTACGAGGCCGTCGGCACGTTTGGCTCGCGGATGATTCGCCGCGCGATTTACAACACGCTGCAGAATCTGGATTCGAATATTCCGGATGTCCTGCCGGAGGAGTTGCGGGAAAAGCTGCGCTATCCTGCGCGGCGCGAGGCTTTGATTCACACGCATTTTCCTCCGGCCGTGGAATCGCTCGAGGCCTTGAATCTTTTTCGATCGCCAGCCCAGCAGCGGCTGATTTTTGAGGAGTTTTTCCTGTACCAACTGAGCATGGCGCTGGGGCGCAGGGCACAGCGCAAGGAAAACGCCATCGCGTTTCACGTGCGGGAAGACAAAGTGCGCGAAGCGCTGAAGCGCATTTTGCCATTCAAGCCCACGGGCGCGCAAAAGCGTGTGCTGGCCGAAATTGCCGCTGACCTCGAAAAACCCGTGCCGATGAACCGCCTGCTGCAGGGCGACGTGGGCAGCGGGAAAACGATTGTGGCCATGCAAGCGGCGGTAATCGCCATGGAAAACGGCTGCCAAGCCGCGCTGATGGCGCCCACGGAAATTTTGGCCGTGCAGCACTTTCTTTCGGCGCGGCGCATTCTGGCGCCCGGTGGATATACGGCGGAACTTCTTATCAGCGGACTAAAGCCGGCGGAGAAAACCGCTGCCCGCGAACGGATTCGCACGGGAGAAGCTCGCCTGGTGATTGGGACGCACGCGCTGATTGAAGACGAGGTGGAATTCGCGCGGCTCGGCTTCGTGGCCATTGACGAGCAGCACCGCTTCGGCGTGCTACAGCGCAAGCGGCTGATGGACAAAGCGGCGAAGACTGGCTTCGCGCCGCACGTCCTGGTGCTGACGGCCACGCCGATTCCCCGCACGCTTTCACTCACGCTTTACGGCGACCTGGACGTCTCCTTGCTCGATGAATTGCCGCCGGGGCGCACGCCAATCGAAACGCGCATGACCACGGAAAAGCATCTCCCCGGAGTCTGGGATTCTCTGCGTCGCGAAGTTGAGACGGGACATCAGGGCTACATCGTCTACCCGGTGATTGAGGAATCGAAACTTGAATTGAAGGCCGCGATGGAGGAGTACGAACGCCTTTCGCGCGACGTTTTTCCGAAATTGAAAGTCGGGTTGTTGCATGGGCGGATGTCCAGCGAAGAAAAAGACGACGTGATGCAGCGCTTCCGGCGAAATGAAGTGCAGATTCTGGTGGCTACGACGGTGATCGAAGTCGGCGTGGACGTGCCCAACGCCACGGTCATGGTGATCGAGCATGCTGAGCGCTTCGGCCTGGCGCAACTGCACCAGCTTCGCGGGCGCATCGGCCGTGGGGCGCAGAAATCTCACTGCATTCTGGTGGCGCCGGGACGCATGACGGACGACGGCCGCGCGCGTCTTGAAACGATGGTGCGCACCACAAATGGCTTTGAGATTGCGGAAACCGACCTACTGATTCGGGGCCCCGGAGAATTCTTCGGCACCCGCCAATCCGGGGAACTCGGCTTCCACGTGGCCAATCCTTTACGCGACCGCGAACTGCTGGAGCGCGCAAGAAAAGAGGCGTTTCATTTGGTCGAGGACCCTACTCAGAAAGAATCCCTGCAACGCGTGTTGCGCCTGCTGCCGCCAGAGTGGCAGCGGCGCTATCATCTGGCGCGGATTGGGTGAAGCCCTCTCGCTATGCGCATCATTGCCGGAACATTCCGCAGCCGTCAGTTGAAAAGCCTCAAGGGCATAGCATTGCGGCCCACCAGCGACAAGCTGCGTGAAACGCTGTTCAATGTTCTCGGTGAGCTTGTTCTCGACGCTCGGTTTGTGGATTTGTTTGCCGGCACAGGCGCGGTGGGCATCGAAGCGCTCAGCCGCGGTGCGCGGGAAGCCATTTTTGTGGAGAAGCATCCGCCCGCCGTCGCGCTCATCAGGAAAAACCTCGAATCGCTTGAAATTTGCAAAGGCGCGCGTGTGCTGCCGCTGGATTCCTTGCGAGCGCTGAAACGCTTGGCCGAAGCACCTGCCGTCGCAAGCGCTCGCATTGATATTCTTTTTCTCGATCCGCCATACGCTGAAAAGCTCGAATACAGGAACGTGCTTTCATTCCTGGGCGAAAGCAATTTGCTCCCTGAAAATGCAGTGGTTGTGGCCGAGCACCAACGCTCGCTTGACCTTCCCGAAACCTTTGGTAAGCTCGAACGAGTCCGCGTCCTTCGCCAGGGCGACGCGGCGCTGAGTTTTTTCAGGTTTCGTCCCCCCAGTCTGCCGGAGACGCCCCGCTCCGAGTAAACCTAAGCTCCGCGCTGTTCATCTATCTTAGAGTCCCTAAGTGGACCGGGAAAAAAGGCGCGCCTGCGGAAGGCGCGATACAATTAGAGGTTCATGGGCAAGCGGTTCCAGGTCAATCGGTATGATTTGCTCGGCCAGGCGGAGTTCTATCCGCCGCATATCCTTTTGCCCGGCGCGCTGGAGCCCAAGCTCGAAATCGCCTGGGGCAGCTTTCACCAGAATTTCTTCAGCAACATCCCGGTATTTTTTCAGCGCGAGCGCCTGACCGGCGCTGTGCCGCTCGTCTACGTCCTTCGCGATTGTCGTGTCGAGCATCCTGCGCCGCGCCGCGCGATCTTGCTCGCCGCCCTGGTGCAAATTCTGTTGCTGCTGATTCCCTGGCCCGATCTGCCGATGTCGGCAAAGCGGAATCCTGCTTTCGACAACACGCAATTGACCTGGTCCGGGCCGATTGACGATCTTCCGCTCCTCAATATGCCGCGCGCAAAGAAAGCCGCGCCACACGCCAAGAATCCCGTCGAACCGCCGCCAACGGTAGGGGCGGACGCGTTTCATCCCCGCCAACACATCTCGACCGATCCTTCCCGCCCGACGCATCCGCGGCAGACTCTGGTCAATCCCGCTGCGCCGCTCGATGCGCCGAAGATTTTGCCGGATATGCCCAACGTGGTGCATCTCGCCTCGGTCGCGGCTCCTCCACGCCCGCGCCTTGAAATCAGCGAGCAGGCGCTCAGGAAACTTCGCCCGAAGACGAAAAAGACCGTGGCAACGACGGATGTTCCTTCGCCGGATTTGCCGAATCTGGAGCGGAAGCCCGCGGAAGTCAGCCTGATGGTCCAGCAAAATGGCCCGGCAAAACCGAAACTTGAAATCAACGCGGGTTCCGCGCCCCGGCTTGGCGCCCGCAAGCAAGACGGCGAACTTGCCACCGCTCCCGAGGTTGCAGCCTCGGTGTCGAATGCGCCGGCCGGATCCACGGGAACCCTAATCGCTCTTTCCGCTTCGCCCGCGCCGCCTGCGCCTGTCGTTCCCGTGCCCGATGGAAATTTGTCGGCGCGGGTGGCGATTTCTCCCGAAGGCAAAAAGCCCGGTGTGCCGGGCGGCGCGCCCGCTTCTTCCTCTCCGAACGGTGGAACTGCAGAGACTGCGAGCAACAGCGCCGGAGGGTCAAACCCGACCGGCATCGTCATCAGCGGCGGAAATCCAAAGCCCAATTCGAGCGTCTCGGGTCTTGGCGGCGTCGGAAAATTCAGCATCGCGAAACCGCAGGCCTACATCAAGCGCCCCGACCCGAACGCGGCCGTCGAAGACGATTCCGTGCGCACGGGGCCGCCGAATTTCGCCCTCCTGCCGCCAGGCTCACCGCCGGAACAGATTTTCTCGCGGCGGCGCGTGTATTCGATGAATGTCAACATGCCGAATTTCAACAGCGCCACCGGCAGCTGGATTGTTCATTTTTCGGAGCTGCATCTAGCTGGCGCCTCCAGCCATGCGGGAAACGTTTCTGCGCCCGTGCCGGTGCACAAAGTAGACCCGAAGTATCCGTCTACGATGATTGAGGAACGCATTGAGGGAGAAGTGATTCTTTACGGCGTGATCCGGCAGAATGGGAGCGTGGACAGCATTCAGTTGGTGCGTGGGATTGACGAGCGACTGAATGCCAACGCCATGAACGCCTTCAAAGAGTGGAAATTCGAACCGGCCACGCGCGACGGGCAGCCCGTCGACCTCGAAGCCATCGTGCATATTCCGTTTCACGCGCCGCCCCGCCAGTAAGAGCAGAGCCTTTTATTGGAAATTCGCTTCCTGCAGTTTTACTAGCGTGTACAACGTGTGATTCACGGGCACAGGGACGCCCAATTCCGCGCCAAGCCGCGCAATGTAGCCGTTGAGCGAATCGATCTCCGTGCGCTTTCCCCGCGCCATATCCTGCGCCGTCGAAGACCGGGTGCCGCTCATCTGCTGGCCGATCAAAAAAGCGCCAGCGATCGCCGTTTTCGGGTCTTCCAATCCCGGGGGATGGATTCCTTTTTTCTTCGCAACTGCCAGCACTTCATATACCACGGCTTCCACCACCCGCTTGGCATCCTCACTGGCGATGATCTCCCCGTACGTCACGCGGCCCAGTCCTGAGACGGCATTCAGCGCGCAGTTCCACACCAGCTTGGTCCACAATTCGCCTTCGATATTGTCCGAAACGCGGCAGGGAAGTTTCGCGCGCGAAAAAAAATCCGCGGTTTGGTCCACCTTAGGTGAGTGAGGCCCAATCACCAGATCGCCGCGGCCCAGATGCTTCACGGTTCCGGAGGCGGGCGCTGACGCGGCAACGTAGACGACCGTCGAGATCGCCTCGATGCCCGATGCTTTGCGAATCTCTTCCGCGTTGTTCACGCCGTTCTGCAGGCTCAGCACGATCGTGGACGGAGAAATATACTTGGCTAGTTCCTTCGATACCGAGGCCGTATCCGTCGTCTTTACACAGAACAGCACATAGTCCGCTCCCGCTGTGGCGGAAATGTCGGTAGACACCGCAGGGTGCAGCGTCTCCTGGAACTGCATCGTGTCCAGCCGCAAGCCGGACTTCCCCACTGCCTCCACAAACGCCGGGCGGCCGATCATCGTCACCGGAACGCCGGGACGCGCCAGCAGTCCGCCAAAATATCCGCCAACCGCGCCCGCGCCTACGACAGCTACTTTCGGCCAGTTGTTTCTGTTCGTCATTTTAGGTTTGTCCTGCAATAGAGATTCATCCGAATCGCGCAAAGTTACATCAAAAGTGGTTGCGCAATTCGCGGAACGCCGGCAGGATCACCAGCTTTCCTGTGCCTGCAACTACCGGCTCATGTTCGAGTTGCCAGGTGTTCACATGCGGGATGTACACGGCGTTCAGGCCCGCTTCCATCGCCGGGTTGATGTCGCTGCGCGGACTGTTGCCGATCATCCAGCCGTGGGTCTTCACGATTTTGTGTTTGTTCACCAGCACGTGGTACGTCTTGGCGTCTTTTTCACCCACGATTTCGATGGCCTCGAAAAATCCCTGCAGGCCAGAGCGCTCCACCTTCGCCGCTTGTTCCGCTGGCTCGCCCTTGGTAAACAAAATCAACCGGTGGCGCGCCGTCAGGTACGCCAGCGTCTCCGGCACGCCATCGAGAATTTTCGGCGGCGTGCGCTCCAGTTCCACCACGCGCACGTGAATCTGCGCCAGCGTCTCCCGCTTGGCCATCTGGTCGGCCAGCTTCAGATAGGTTTCTTCGAGAGAGCGGCCGAAGCTGCGCACGCCGTAGCCGTACTGGCGGATGTTCTTGCGTTCCGTTTCATTCAGAATGTGCCGGATGTAGGCGCGGCTGTAGCCGCAGGGCTCCACCAGGGTGATGAAATCCTCGATGAGCTTTTCGAAGAAAACATTGTTTTCCCACAGCGTGTCGTCTGCATCAATCAGCAGTGTGTTGCGTTTCATAAGCTCGCAGGGTCAGCTTGTTTCGCGATTCCCCAATCAAAGCGAAAATCTAGTGTAACAGCCCCAGTGCATCCTGCGCGATCACGCGCGCGGCTTCGGGGTGGGCCATGGCTCGCGCGGCCTGCTTCATGGCGCGGAGCTTTTCCGGCTGGTCCACGAGCGTGGCGATTTTCCACGCGGCCGCGGGAAGATTGTTGCAGCGAATCGCGGCGCCCGCTTCCAGCAGATGATCGGCATTGCGCTCTTCCTGGCCGGGGATCGGCTCGACAAGAGCCATCGGCAACTCGCGCGCCAGGGCTTCCGAAGTCGTCAAGCCGCCGGCCTTGCCAATCAGCAGATCCGCCGCGGCCATGTATTGGTCCATCTCGGTCGTGAATCCGACGGGCACCAGGCGCGGCTGGCCTCGCGGTGTCTTGGCTGTGCCTTTTGCCAACGCGTCGAGCCGCTTCTTCAATGGCTCCGACTTTCCGGCGATGGCCACAATCTGCCACGGGCGTTCGACCGCCAGCAGATCCTTTACAAGCTGCTCGAGCGGCCCGACACCGTATCCTCCCGCCGATAAAAGCAGCACAGGTTCGCTCGCCGCCAGGCCCAGTTTCTTCCGCGCGTCGGCGGCGCTGACGGGTTTTTCGAAAAGTGGATCGATGGGAATCCCGGTGACGTGCAGCTTTTCCCGCGGCACGCCGATGTTGGCCAGGTATTCGAGCGACTCCTGCATCGCCACGTAGTAGCGGTCCACCGTACGGCATAGCCAAAGAGCGTGCACATCGTAATCCGTCACTACGATGGCGTGGCGCGCCTGCAACTTCTTTTTCGCAATCAGCCAGGCCAGGATTTCAGCGGGCAGGAAATGCGTGGCCACGCACAGGTCCGGCTGGATTTTCTTGAGCAATCGGATCATGGGCTGGGTATTCAGGCGGTCCATTGCCAGGCGCTCGCGCGGATGCCGCCAGGGCTTGTCGGTCCGCTCGTAGAGCAGGCCCATCAGGTCCGGCGCGCGGCCGACCATGCGGATGTAGGCTTTGTCGTAAAGACGCTGGAAGAGTTTGCTGACGTGCTCAAGTGCGTCAATGTGTTCCGATTCGCAATTGCCCTGTGCGCGAAAGGCTTTTTCGAGCGCCTGCGCGGCTCGCACGTGGCCCGCACCGGAAGAAGCGGAGAGGATCAGGACGCGCGGCTTCCGGTTGAGGAGAAGGGAAGGGCTCATCAACGGGCGCCGTCAGGCCGACTTCCGTTGCCCGTTTGCCAGCTTGTCCAGGATCTCGCCGGCGATTTTCTGCAGTTCGCCGAACCGCGTCAGATATTCCTGGAAGTCGTGGTTCAGCAGTTGCGCGTCCTGCGGCCCCAACTGGTTGCGCAGGATCATGTCGCGCAGCTTCACGGGATGCGGCAACACCGCCTCTTCCTGTAGTTCTTCCAAAGCAACTTTTGGGTTGTAATGATACATAACACCCCCACGGGCTTCCTTCGCCCTTCCCTACCATACGCTCAAGCCCCTATTCTACGCGCAAACTGAGCGCCGAATTACATCTGAAAAATATTGAGGGAATGACCCTCTATAATATTCTCCATTTGGTGGTGTCTAAGTATCGATGTCGCGACTCACAGTTCGGGCGTGGCCGACATTGACAAGAAGCTTCTCGATTCAGTGGCGCGTTGGAAATACAAGCCTAGGCCAGTCGGATGTGGAGCGATTGACACAGAAATGTCCGTGGTCATCGATTGGACTGCCTCTCCATGAGTCGGATGAGTGCAGAGGGAGCAAGTGACGGATTGGTGTGAGGGAAGCTACGCGGCGGAGGCGCGGGCGGGGATGAATTCGTATTTTTCGATTTTGGCGGCGATGCCGGTCTTGCCGTGGTCGTCGGTTTCGACGCGCACCACATGGCCGTGGCAGCGGATGTTCACGTCGCCCGCGGAAATAATCTGCTGGGGAAGCGTCAGGATAAAATCAATCTCGTTGCCCTTTTCGAAGGGCGCCTCAACGACAAAATACAGGCCGCGATAGCTGACGTCGCGCGTGTTGGCTTTGAGTTCCGGGCCATTCGCGTCGTTCACAAGAACGCGCACTGGCAAATTCATTGCGAAACGCCGGGCTTCGCGCCGGTCGGAAAGATCGCCCATTCAGCCCCCTGGATTGCCGAACGAGCCGAAATTAACATTGGGAACAGCAAACTGCAATGTCAAAGTGCCGCAATTTAGCACTAGTACGAGCACATCGCGTAGTGGGCGGTATAGAACTAGGACCAACCGGAATTCGAAGGAAAGTTTCATTTCGGGTACACTTTTGTTGACTAATTCTCAAATGCAAGCCGCACACGATTCGCAAAACCTGTTCCTCGAAGGCCCCGCCGGCCGCCTCGAGTCCATTCTCTGGACACCGACCCGTTCGGATTCCCGCTTGCTGGCAGCCGTGATTTGCCATCCCCACCCGCTCTTTGGCGGCACGATGCACAACAAGGTGGTCTACAACGCCGCGAAGACTATGGATGCTCTGGGCATCCCGGTGCTGCGTTTCAATTTTCGCGGCGCGGGCTTGAGTGGCGGCGTGCACGACAACGGACGCGGCGAGCAGGGCGATGTGCAGGCGGCGCTCGACTATCTCGCTGGCCAATTTCCGGCCGTTCCGCTGCTCCTTCTGGGGTTCAGCTTCGGAAGCGTCGTGGGCCTTCGCGTGGGCTGCCGCGATATGCGCGTAAGCGAACTAATCGGCATCGGAATCCCGGTAAACGGGAGTGATTTTTCTTTTCTGACGCATTGCCCCAAGCCAAAACTCTTCGTTCACGGTTCCAACGATAAATTCGGCGCGCGAAAAAAAGTGGAAGAAACTGTTGCAGCGCTGCCGGGAGAAAACCGCCTCGTCGTTGTTGAAGACGCCGATCACTTTTTCGCGGGGCACCTCGACGAATTCAACGCCGCCATCGCCAACTGGCTGACCGAGCGCCATCCCGCGCTGCGGCCCAGTTAAGCCGATTCGCCCCGCTGAAACAGTTTGCTGAACTCATCGATCCCCGCGGGCTTGACGCCGACGAGTTTTGCGTTTGCTTCCACGTGCGAGGCGCGGGACATCCCCACCAACGCCGTCGTGATTCCGGGCGAGGAGCGCGCAAACTGCAGCGCCCGTTCAAGGTCGCTATGCAATCCGAGCGCTTCCGCCACGAACGCCGGCAGATTCTGCGACAACTGCCCCTGTAGCAGTGAAGCGCTCGCCACCAGCGTGATGCCGAGGTCGCCGGCGGCTTCCATCATTGTGCGCGTGAGACCGTCGATAGTTTGATTGCCCAGGGTCAGGGCTTCCGTCATCGCCAGGTTATACGGCAACTGCACGAAACGGAAGTGGTGCGCGTCTCCGGCAATGTCGCGCGCGATTTTCCCCAGCTCGCTGAGGAAAAGGGAATCGGGCGCTTTCGCCTCCTGACGGAAACCATTCCAGGTGGCCATCCCGTAAAACTTGATTTTACCTGCCGCCACCGCAGATTCCAGAAACTCGAACGCCTGGCGCACGCGATTCAGAAATTCCTGCCGCGGCACTTCGCCAAGCTGCGTTTCCGGATTGTGCAGATAATAGACGTCAATCGAGCTTACGCCCAGATTTTTCAGGCTGCGGTTCAACTGGTTTTCCAAAAACCGCGTGGCCATGCAATGGCATCCGGCGGCCACTTCCTTCGCCGTGAACACGCCGCGCTGGATGTATTCATCAAAAAAATAACGATTGGCATCCGTGGGCATATCCCCGTCGGGCGTTAGATAACCGCCCTTGGTGCAGACCACGAATTCATCACGCGCCAGGCCCTTGTTCGCCAGCACTTTCAGCGCCGTGCCGACGTTGCGCTCGCTGCGCTGAAAACGGTAGTTGATCGCCGTATCAAACACATTGAATCCCGCAAGCCCCGCTTCGACGAGCGCCGCCGCGTAGCTTGCATCGATGCTATCCGTCGGCTGGCCGAGATAGGTGCCGACGCCCAGCGAAGAGACGGTGAGTCCCTGCGTCTTTCGAAAATGTCCTTCGGCGGCGATCTCCTTCAATCTTTGCGCGTATCGCTCTGTGCCTTCCGGCGTTGCACCCTGGCTCATCGTTATCCCCTCACTCCCTCGATTGTCCCTCTATTTGCTCAATTCGTTGGCTTCTTCTTTCGGTGGAGCCAGCAAGCGCGAACACGCCCGCAGAATCCGCCGGTACGGCCAATCTTTTTCACGAAAGAAAATTTCACCTTCGCGCGGATTGCTGTAAAACCAGCGCGCCACCAGGCGCAGGTGTTCGCCCAGTTCGGTTGCGGATTGCCGTGGAGTCACGGCAGCGAGCGGTGCGCTCATCATGGCTTCCAGATAATCGCGCACTGCCTCTTCGGCGGACCGCGGCTGGCTCGTATCGCCGAACCGCAGCGCGTACGGCGTCGCCAACCTGCCGGCGCGTACGCCAAAAATGCCGATGGTCTGCGCTTCGGCCATGCGTTCGAGAATCACCGCGTCAAGATCCTGTATGCGCCGCGCCACTTCCGGTCCCGCCCGCAGCGCATCGTCCAACTTCTCCAGTTTCTTGTGAATCGCTGCGGCCCGCTCGAAATCGAGATCCTCACTGGCGCGTTCCCGCTCTTGTTCGAAAGTTTCGCGCAACGATCCTCCGCCTGTTTCCAGAAAACCCACGAGGCGATTCACTTCCACGTCGTACTCTTCCTTCGAACAGCCCGCAAAACATGGCGCCAGGCACATTTTCATTTCCGAATAGAGACAGCCGGGAAACGTGGGGTCGCGGCGAATCTTGATCTGGCAGCGGCGCACCTTGAAAAAATCCAGCACGCTGTCGGCGTAGGCTTGTGCAGACCGGCGCGAAGCAAACGGGCCGTAGTAAGCGCCTCCAGTGGGCACGCCTTGCTCGTTCACCGCGATGTGCCGGGTTACATAGCATCGAGGATAGGCGTTTTTCAAGTTGATCTTCAGCACTGGCGATGGGCGCAGCCGCATCAGGTCCCGGTAGCGCTTCGGAAATCGTTGCCGCGCAATTTGATAAAAAGTGAGCGATTGTTCGAATGCGGAGTTGGTAACGCGATAACGCACCTGCCGCGCGAAGTCTCTCAGGTTCAATCGCTTGCTCGAAGGATCAAGGGGGCCAAGCAGACGCTGCAGGCGGCGGCGCAAATTGGCGGTACGAATCAGGTGCGGCTCTGCTTTTTCTTCATGCGCCTCGATCAGGCAAACCGCAGGCCGCTCCGGCAACAGAGAGAAAAATTCCTCGTCGTGTCGAGGATTGAATTCGAGGCCAGCGTCAAGTTCCAGCACTCCGTCAGGATACTACGGAGCGTTTTCGCGTGCCGCCCGCGCCGGGTAGCGCCGCGATCCTCGTGGCCAGCTGCAGAAAACGCGTCTAGGATTTCAAAAGCCAGCCCGCAATCACCAGTCGCTGAATTTCGCTGGTGCCTTCATAGATTTCCGTGATGCGCGCGTCGCGGTACGCCCGCTCGACCGGATACTCCTTGCTGTAACCGTATCCACCGTGGATTTGAATCGCCTTGTGGGCTACCCGCGTGGACATCTCACTGGCGAAAAGTTTGGCGGTTGCGGCTTCCTGGCTGAAGCGTCCCCCGGAGTCCTGCTTCCACGCTGCCTTGCGCACTAGTAGGCGCGAGGCGTCAATTTCCGTGGCCATGTCCGCGAGCATGAACTGGATTGCCTGAAATTGTGCGATGGGATGCCCGAACGCCATGCGCTCCTCTGACCACTTCAGCGCCGCCTCAAACGCGCCCTGCGCAATGCCGACGGCCTGCGACGCAATGCCGATGCGCCCGCCGTCGAGCGTCGAAAGCGCCACCTTGTAGCCTTCGCCTTCATTGCCGATGCGGTTGCCGACGGGCACGACGCAATCTGTGAAAACGAGTTCGCTGCAAGCGGTGGCGTTGATCCCGAGTTTCTTTTCTTCCTTGCCAACCTTAAAGCCGGGCGTTCCCTTTTCCACCACGATGGCGGTAATTCCTTTTTCGCCTTTTTTGGGGTCGGTGTTCGTGTAGACGATCGCCGCATCGGCCACGCCGCCGTTTGTAATCCAGGCTTTGGTGCCGTTGATCACATAGGTGTCGCCCCTCTTGACCGCTTTCGTCTCTAACGCCGCGGCATTCGACCCGGCCTGTGGCTCTGTCAATGCATAGCAACCAATCTTTTCGCCGCGTGTGAAGGGAAGCAGGAATTTCTTTTTCTGCTCCTCGGTGCCATACCGGTGAATCGGATCCGAGAAGAGTGAATTTTGCACGCTGAGAATCACCCCAGTGGACGCGCAACAACGCGAAATTTCCTCGATGACGATGGTGTAAGCGATATGGTCGAACCCAGCGCCGCCTTCTGCTTCTGGAAACGCCACTCCGGTCAATCCGAGTTCCGCGGCTTTGCGGAAAAGCTCCCGAGGGAAGTGGCCGGTTTCATCGTTCGCTTTCGCCAGCGGCCGCACTTCGGATTCCGCGAATTCCCGCACGCTCTTCTGCAGCAGCTTCTGCTCTTCGGTTAGTACGAGATGCAAGTCGCTTCTCCTTGAATGCTAACTATTCTTCGACGATTTTCCGGATCCGCTCGCCGGAATCAACCTGGACGGGCGCACCCCATGATTCCATCATTTCTTCGGGCAGAACAGCCGTGGAGCCGGCTCGCGTAATGATCAACGGTCCTCCCGGGAAAAATAGAAGAACGTCGCCCATATTCAGAATGGCGAAGGAGCGAGTCCCAAAGTCGAAGATCTCTTGATGGCCCGTCCACATATAGGCTGGCCACCTTAGAAGCATCGGTCGGAAAGGAACTCACGCCGATTTCGGGAGCCGCTCCTGACCATCGTAGCGCAATCTCCAGTAGTCCGGTTCGCGGCTCGCTTCGTCCACGGGAAAAAGTGCACGAATCGCATCTCTTGGAAGGCCGAGGCTCTTTGTTTCTCCAAAGCACCGAAGATATATCTCGAAACCCATTTGACGATCCAGGTGAGGCTACTTGGTAAGCGCTTTGCTCAGTCGTTCGTAGGTGGTCTTCAACTCCTCGGGATGCACGCGGGTTTCACCGGTGACCGTCATGAAACTCGAATCGCCGATCCACCGCGGCAGCATGTGCAGGTGCAGATGTCCTGTGACGCCAGCCCCCGCGGCGCGGCCCAGATTCATGCCCAGGTTCATGCCATCAGGCTTGTAATTTGTGTTGAAGATCGTCTCAACGCGCTGCGCCAACTCCATCATTTCGCTCAGTGTTTGCGGTTCGCACAATTGGAGTTCCGCCACGTGCGCATAGGGCACGATCATGACGTGGCCAGAGGTGTATGGGAAACGATTCAGAATGACGAAGGATTTTTTCGCGCGATGCACGATCAGCGTCTGGGCGTCCTGGTTACGTTTCACCGCGTCGCAAAAGATGCATTCCGGCTGCTGGCCCGCGGCCGCTTGCGCCATGTACTGGTAACGCCAGGGAGTCCAGAGATAGTCCATTCAGTTCACCGCCGCGTGGCGCAGGGTTGGATCAGATTAACGAAAGGTTCGAAGTCAGGGAGTTTCAAGCGGTGTGACTGGCGATTAGTGACAGGTGACTTGAAAAGACATCGCGTTTCACCAGTCACGAGTCACCATTCACCAGTCACTTTTCACGACGGTGCTGCTTCGCTCTGCGCCGCGGCACCCGCCGTGTTCACAAAATCCTTCAATTCTTTACTGGGCTTGAAGAACGGAATCTTCTTTGCCGGCACGTCCACCTTCTCTCCAGTTTTCGGATTCCGCCCGATTCGGCCACGGCGCTGTCGGGTGCGAAAGCTGCCGAACCCGCGAATTTCGATTTTGTCGCCTTTCTGCAGCGCGTCAATGATGCTCTCGAAAATCGTTTCCACGATGGTTTCCGACTCCTTGCGCGGAAGCTCGGTCACCCGCAGCACTTCCTCGATCAAGTCGGCCTTCGTGAGCGTCGGTTGCTTTGTCATCGGTCTTTGCCTCTTTAATCGGAAACCACTCGTGCCGCACAACTCTTTGGGGCAAGGCGACTTAGAGGGACATCCCCTGCCCGTTTGTCCCTCTTCCTATCATTAAAATGACCCGCAGGTAAATGAATTTATCTGATGAACCGGCTGGGCAATGGAAATGTTTCCGGCGCCTACCGTGAAGCAAGCTTTTGCTTCATGGCGTCACCGATCGTGGCCGTCGCCGAAGACTTCGACGACTTATACTGCTCGATCTCCTTGCGCTCAATCTGCCGCACTGCTGCGCGATAGCTCAAGCCGATGCGCCGCGTTTCCGAGCTGATCTTAATGATCTTGAAATCGTATTCCTTGCCGGGTTCCAGTGGGCCAGCGCTCTTCAGTGGTCCGGTGGACGGGCGGAAGTTGCCGGGGCCTTCGTCGCGGCGCTTGCGCTCCTCGATTTCGGTGTTGTGGCAGAGCCCTTCGATGTTTTCGCCGAACTCCACGAACGCGCCGAACGTGGCAATGCGCGAAACTTTGCCGCGCACGATGTCCCCCACCTTGTGCTGCTTGAACCAGTCGCCCCAGATGTCGTTCACCTGCTTCATGCCCAACGACACGCGGCGGTTCTCGGGATCAATGCGCAGCACCTTCGCGGTGACCGGCTCGCCCTTCTTGAACACTTCGTGCGGATTCTTCACGCGGCCGGTCCAGCTGACATCGCCAACATGCACCAGGCCGTCAAAGCCTTCTTCGATTTCAATGAACGCGCCGAACTCGGCGATGTTGCGTACCTTGCCGGTCACGACCGTGCCGACGGGATACTTCTCCGCCACCAGCAGCCAGGGATCGGGTTGCGCCTGCTTGATACCCAGCGAAACGCGGCGGTCGCTCGGCTTGATGTCCAGCACTACCACGTCCACTTCGTCCCCGACCTTGGCCAGTTTCGAAGGATGCGTGGGCTTTTTGGACCAGGACATTTCCGTGACGTGCACCAGGCCCTCGACACCTTGCTCAAGCTCGACGAACACGCCGTAGTCCACCACCCCAACAACCTTGCCGTGGTACTTTCCGCCCGCGCCGTAGCGATCGCCCGCATCCACCCAGGGATCCTTGTGAAGCTGCTTCAGGCCCAGCGAGACGCGCTGCTTGCTCTTGTCAAACTTCAAGATGATGACGTCGAGTTCCTGCTCCGGCTTAACCACGTCGCTCGGGTGCCGCACGCGGCCCCAACTCATGTCGGTCAGGTGAAGCAGGCCATCAATGCCGCCGAGATCCACGAACGCGCCGTATTCGGTCACGTTCTTCACCGTGCCGTGCACCACTTGCCCTTCGCTCAGCTTCTCCATCAGCTCGGCGCGCCTGGAGTGCAGCTCTTCTTCCAACAGCGCGCGGCGGCTAACCACCACGTTGCCCCGGCGGCGATTCAGCTTGGTGATGCGCACCTGCACTTCCTGGCCGAGCATTCCGTCGAGGTTCTGTGTCGGGCGCAGGTCGTACTGCGAGCCGGGGAGAAATGCGCGAACCCCGATGTCCACCACCAGGCCGCCCTTGATGCGGTCGACAACTCTCGCAGTGAGCGTTTCCTTCGCTTTGAATTGCGCGTCCAGCTTTTCCCACGTGCGGCGGCGTAGCACCTTTTGATAGGAGACGATGACGAAGTTGTCCTTGGTTTCGCCGGTACGCTGCACTTCGATGGTGGCGTTCGGGTCGGGGCGCGGAATTTCGGTTTCCGTGAACTCGGAGGCGGGAATCAGGCCTTCGGTCTTGCCGCCGAGGTCTACCACCACGCCCTGCTCGGTGTAGGCGACCACCTTCACTTCAATAATTTCGTTTTGCGACGCGGTTTCCTGCGGCTCACCGTACTGGTCGATGAGCTTGCTCATCTCCTCCGCGCTGGCGGCTTCTTCGGCGGCAGCGGCGGCTTCGGCGTCAACGGCGGCCGTCTGCGCCTGCGCTTCGGCGTGCGCGTGAGCCTCTTCGGGCTTCACGGCCTCGACGGGCGCAGCTGTAGCCGGAGCTTCGGCTGCAGGCGTGGTTTCCGCGTTTTGTGGAGTTTCGCTTTCCTGGGCTGCTGCGGTTGCTGCGGAAGATACGGGGTTATCGTGGTCAGAAAACATATTCAATCGCCTCCGGGATTTCTATCCCTGTTTTTGTCGAGTCAATCCTTGCCAGATCCCAACCGGGGTAATGCAAGGAGGGGTTACAACGGGGCAGAGAGGAAGTGCTCCTGCTCGAAGTAACTCGGTCGCTATCTACTGAGATGCTGCAAACGTCGCGGGGAGCGCCGCAGCCTTAAAAGAATACTCGCCGCCTAAACCCCGTGTCAATCAAGCAGTCATACAGTTCAGGTCGGAATGGAGACTCGTTCTTCCGTCGGGGATCTGCAGGCGCTTTCCAAAAACACTCTGATTGTTATCTAAAATTTACTTGCCTTTTGAGATTATGACTCTATAATACCCCAAAAGCGGGCATCAGCTTCAGGAGGAAATTGTGAATTCGAAGTTCTTCTTTTGTTTACTTCTCGCGCTTGCCCTGAGTTTGGCGATTGCTCCGGGTTCTCTCCGGGCTGACTCCCTGACTGTGAATCCCGTTGACAATGGTTCGCTGTATACATGCAGCGGCTGCAACCCTGCCCCGAGCCGCAGTTATGTGCTGGTTGCCGGCTACATTGTAGGAGAGGTGGATTTCTCGACCGCACTTTTCCAAGGACAAGTGCAAAACGCCCTTTTTTCCGTAAACCCCTACGGCCTTCCGCTGTTCGGTCCTCAATTGGATGTCTACGGTTTTGCCAGTTCCAGCTCTACCATTTCTCAGACTGACCTTGTTTCTCCGACTTTGTTAGGGACTTTGACCTTGCCACCAGGTCTTGGGTACGGTCAGGACGCCTTTTTTGATGTCACGCAGTTCCTGCAAACCGTCCAGACTCCGTATGTGGACATCATCCTGGAGAATTCAGGTGGGACAGACGTTTTCAGTTCAACACAATATAACTACGGCCACCCGTCGCAGCTGACTGTAGTGACACCGGAGCCTGCGGCCGGTGCTCTCCTTCTCCTCGGTATTCCGTTCGTATATTTGCTCCGAAAAGTTAGCAATTCCGCGCCTGCGGGGTTCGGGAATCTATAGCCCGCGCATTCGGCTCGGCTAACAGGGGGGCGCTCACGCCCGTGCACGTCCCACTTGCCTCGCTTCTCTGCGAAAATCCGGCGCGTCGAGAGCTATCGTCCGGCACATTTCGTAGAGGCGCGAGCGCATCCGGGCGCCGATGCGATCGGCGATAGTGTCTTCTTTCACCACCACGCGCTGACCGCCCGGCAGACGCGGGGCAGGCTCGGGCGTCGCGGTCTCCTCGAAATAATTTGTAGTAATAATCGTCATCCGCTTTTCGTTGTAACGTGCGTTCAGCACTAGGCCGATGATATCGAGCACCCAGGCCGAAGGTTTGCTGGCGCCCAGATCGTCGAGCACCAGAATTTCCGCCGTGCGGACCGGTTCAAGCACGCCCATCTCCGTCGATTCACTCGCCGGGTTGTAACTGGCCTGAATCTCTTTCAGGAGTTCGCGGTAATCGCAGAAAAGCCCGTTGTGCCCGCGGCGAATCAATTCCTTTAGCGCGGCGACCGCCAGATGCGTCTTGCCCACTCCCGACGGCCCGATGAGCAGCAACCCTTTTTCGATGGCGGGGTAATCGCGCACAAACGCCTGCGTAAGCATCTTCGCCTGCTTCAACGCCTGCTCATGCTGCGCGGTCCACGTTTTGCCATCGGCAAGGTCGGTCGCGTAGCTCTCGAAATCGCAATGCTCATAGCGCTTCGGCACACGCGCCCGCTCCATCACTTTTTCGGCGCGCTCTTCCATGCCACATTCGCACGCCACGGCCATCTGGCCAGCCGCGCCGTCTTTCCGCGGCACCAGCTTCCAACCCGTCCCCTTGCACAGCGCGCAATCTTCCCTGGCCATTTTTCCCTGTAGCTCAGGCCTTCAGGCCTGAGGCATTCCGTCCACACTGGTCATCATACGTCCCATCGCAGCGGCTCACAATGCGTCTCGCCTGCGGAAATCTGTGCACAAGAAAAGAAAAAGCCCCGATTCCATCGGGACTTTCCCGAGCTTCCTGCTCGCTCCTAACTGCTATCTCTTATCCATAACCCGCACTGCTCTTCATCGGCCACCGGTCGCTGGCCACTCTTCTTCCCTCACGCCCTTACAATCCTCGGCCCCGTCCTCACAATTGCGTGCTTAGGCGTCCGTTCATCCGGCTGCGCGGCCATGCGCGACAATTCCTGCTGCACCACGTGAGCAAACTCGCTCATCTGCCGTTCCATCTCGATCATTTTCTCGCGCATGTTCAGGATGATCTCGATTCCCGCCAGATTCACGCCCATGTCCCGTGCAAGCGTCAAAATCACGTCCAGGCGCTCAAGGTCTGAATCCGTATACAGCCGCGTGTTGCCCAGTGACCGCGAAGGCTTCAGCAATCCCACGCGTTCATACAACCGCAGCGTTTGCGGATGCAGCTTATAAATTTCCGCCACAGCGCTGATCATGTAACCGGCTTTGGCGCGTTTTCTGGTCTTCGGCGGCATGGTCTTCACACTCCAGCCTTCGTAAACAAATCCTTGCGCGGATCGGCGGGCGCAATCTCTTCGAGTTCCTTCATCAGGTTGCGCACGCGCTCGTCGGTCGGCTCCGGGACCACCACCTGAATTTCCACGTACTGGTCGCCGCGCTCGCCGTTGCGTGCGCTCGGCACGCCCTTTTCCTTCAGCCGCAGCGTCTTGCCGCAGTTCGTGCCGGGAGGAATGCGCACGAGCGAGCGGCCATCAATCGTCGGCACTTCGACTTTGGCGCCCAGCGACGCTTCCGACACGGTCACGGGCACTTTTGTGTATAGATCATTCCCGCGGCGTTCGAAAAATTCGTGCGGCCGCACCACGACTCGCAAATACAAATCGCCCGAGGGCGCGCCCATCGTTCCCGCGTTGCCCTTGCCCGGCACGCGCACACGCCCGCCGTTGGCCACGCCGGCCGGAATGCGTACGTCAATCGTTTCCGTGCGGCGCAAGCGGCCCTCGCCACCGCAATTCTTGCAAGCGGTGCGCAGCTTCCCGGTGCCGCCGCAGCGGCTGCACGGAACGTTGAAGCGCATCTTGCCGGCCGTCTGCTGAATCTGACCTGTGCCGTTGCACGTCGGGCAAGTCTGCGGTGTTCCCACGGCTCCCGTCCCGTGGCAGACTTCGCAGGAATCGAGGCGCGTGATCTGTAGCTTCTTCACCGAGCCGCGAACAGCATCCCAGAAATCGATCTCGATCTGGTATTCCAGGTCGCCGCCGGGCTCGTGCTCCGGTTCCATTGCGCCACCACGCCCTCCGCCAAAAAATTGGCTGAAGAGGTCGCGGAAACTTCCACCGGTGCCCGCGCTGCCGCTGCCACCACCAAAATCGAAACCGCCAAAATCAAAATTGACGTTTGAATCGCCCGCATCGGCCCCGCCGGCATATCCCGGAGGCGGTGCAGTATCGCTGTAAAAGCCGTACTGGTCGTACATCTGCCGCTTCTTCGTGTCGGAAAGAACGTCGTAGGCTTCCTGCAACTGCTTGAACTTCTCTTCCGCGGACTTGTCGCCGGGATTCAGGTCGGGATGATATTTGCGCGCGAGTTTTCGAAACGCCGTGCGAATATCCTTCGCCGTCGCCTTGCGTGGGACTCCCAGCAGTTCGTAATAATCTTGTTTAGCGCTCGTCGGCATTCTGAATATTCTAGCGGCAGATCTTTCGATCAGACCGCCCCTTCCATCATAGAAATGGGTCCAACACCCGTCGCATTGAATTGCCGCGTGCTGGACCCAAATCTGCTCATCGTCATTTCACAGGGAAGCGGTCTCGTCTACGGCCCGCTTCCTGATTACTGATTACTTCTTTAGTTCGGCTTCTTGGTGTCGTCCACGTCCACATACTCGGCGTCGATTACGTCGCCGGGCTTTTGACCCTGCGGGCCACCGTCGCTCGAAGCGGACCCAGCTCCGGCGCCCGCAGCAGCGCCCGCGGCTCCTGCCTGCTCCGCGCCCGATGCCTGCGCCTTCTTGTACAGTTCTTCCGCCATCTTGTGCAGTGTCTTCTCCACGTTGTCCGCTGCCGAGCGCAACCGTGCCACGCCGCCTTCGTTGATGGCCTTCTTGGCCTCTTCGATGGCTTCCTCGGCCTGTTTCACGTCAGCGTCGTTCAGCTTATCGCGGTTGTCGCGAATGGTCTTTTCGGCCTGGTACACGATGCCGTCCAGACGGTTGCGCGCTTCCACTTCTTCCATCCGTTTGCGGTCTTCTTCCGCGTGCGACTCGGCCTCGACGCGCATCTTCTCGGCTTCTTCCTTGGTTAAGCCGGTGGAAGCCGTGATGGTGATCTTCTGTTCCTTGTTGGTGGCCTTGTCCTTCGCGCTCACGTTTAGGATGCCGTTCGCGTCGATGTCAAACGTGACTTCGATTTGCGGCGTCCCGCGCGGAGCCGGTGGAATTCCGTCCAGCTTGAACGTGCCGAGCGACCGGTTGTCCTTCGCGAACTTGCGTTCGCCCTGCATGACGTGGATTTCCACGCCCGGCTGGTTGTCCGAAGCGGTCGAATAGGTTTCCACCTTGCGCGTCGGAATCGTGGTGTTGCGCGGAATCTGCACGGTCATCACGCCGCCCAGCGTTTCAACGCCAAGCGAAAGCGGTGTCACGTCGAGCAGCAGGATGTCCTTCACTTCGCCCGCTAGCACCGCGCCCTGAATGGCCGCGCCAACAGCGACGACTTCATCCGGGTTCACGCCCTTGTGCAGCTCTTTGCCGCCGAAGAACGTGCTCACCAGTTGCTGCACCTTCGGAATACGCGTCGAACCGCCGACCAGCACCACTTCCTGGATGTCGCTGGGCGACATCTTCGCGTCTTCGAGGGCTTGCTTCACCGGCTTCATCGAGCGCTCAAGCAGATCGCTCATCAGTTGCTCGAGCCGCATGCGCGTCAGCTTCTGCTGCATGTGGATCGGGCCGCTCGCGCCCGCGGTGATAAAGGGGAGATTGATTTCCGTCTCCATCATCTGCGAAAGTTCGATCTTGGCCTTTTCGGCGGCTTCCTTCAGGCGTTGCAGGGCCATGCGGTCCTTGCCGAGGTCAATGCCATGCTCTTTCTTGAATTCCTCAATCAGCCAGTCGACGATCCTCTGGTCGACGTCGTCGCCTCCCAAGTGAGTGTCACCGTTGGTGGACTTCACTTCCACGACGCCACTGCCGACTTCCAGCACGGAAATGTCGAAGGTGCCACCGCCGAGGTCGTACACGGCGATGGTTTCGTCACTCTTCTTTTCAAGGCCGTAAGCCAGCGCCGCCGCCGTCGGCTCGTTGATGATGCGGACGACTTCGAGGCCCGCGATCTCGCCGGCCTGCTTGGTGGCTTGCCGCTGCGCGTCGTTGAAGTACGCGGGAACGGTGATGACCGCCTTAGTGACTTTCTCGCCGAGAAAATCCTCCGCCGCGGTCTTCAATTTCGTCAAAATCATCGCGGAAATCTCCGGCGGGCTGTACACCTTGCCGGCAACCTCAATACGCGCGTCGTCATGACTGCCCTTCACCACTTTGTAGGGCACGCGCTTCATCTCTTCAGCCACTTCGTCATAGCGGCGGCCCATGAAACGCTTGATCGAATAGACCGTGTTCTCCGGGTTCGTCACCGCCTGGCGCTTGGCCACCTGCCCGACCAGTCGTTCTCCGGACTTGGTGATGGCTACCACGGAAGGCGTGGTGCGCGTTCCTTCTTGGTTGGGAATCACCACCGGCTCGCCGCCTTGCATCACGGCCACGACCGAGTTGGTTGTACCCAGGTCAATTCCAATAATCTTGCTCATCGCTTCCTTCTCCTTCTCAAAGCTTCCCGAAACTCTTGGTGTTTGCGCTCATCCGGGGATCCCCGGGGCATCCTTATAGATGCCCTAAGACCGAATTCAGACCGGACAAGAAATCGCCCGTCGCCTGGCACGCAAGCCAGCCATGGGAGACGTCAAACCGAGGGCAGTATACAGGTTGAGTGTTGCGCTGTCAAGTTATTTGACACTGCATATAAAGCCATGTTTTGCTGTGGCTTACAGGAGCCTCCTGGCTACTTTACCTCCAGTCCGGGCTGATCCCCGAATTTGCTTCTGAACGAGCCTTCTCCCGGGCTTGCTCCTTGAAGTTGGCGGAAGCAAGACCGCCAACTTAGGGCAGGAACAACGCGCCCCGTTCCTCTGCCGCAACCAACGCAATGACGTTCCATCACCGGGCAGGGGATCGGAGGCCGGGTTTGAGCGTTTTCAACCTGTGATACTCTGAGCTGGAATTCGTTACCTGCCGCTTTTCATGGAGGAATTTGTGAATCGCCGTCTTTCCGTTGTCTCTGCCAGCCTTCTGACCCTGATTACCTTCGGCACCTTGCTGCACGCCGCGCCTCCCAATCAGAAGTCGCAGACCAAAGCTACGGCGGCCAAAAAAGCCGCGGCCTCTAACGCGGTCGAAGCGCCCACCGTTTCCACGGCCACCATCACCGTGAACGGGGTTACCGACATCGACCCGACCAAGGCGTTCGGCTCAAAGAACGCCCCCGTGGTCGTCGAAATCTACAGCGATTTTCAGTGCCCCGCCTGCAAACAACTCTTTTTAAACACCACGCAAAAGGTCATGGACAACTACGTGAGCACCGGCAAGGTGTACCTCGTGCACCGCGACTTTCCCCTGCCAATGCACGCTTATTCCCGGGTCGCTGCCAGTTATTCGCGAGCCGCCGCGCACATCGGCAAGTGTGAACCGGTCGAGCAGGTGTTGTTTCAGAACCAGGAAAAATGGGAAACGAACGGCGACGTGAAGGGAATCATCGCCAGCGTGCTTTCGCCTGCGGAGATGAAAAAAGTTCAGGCGATTGTGGACGCCAAGACCCTGGAGCCGTTGATCGAAAGGGACAAGCAACTTGGCTTGACGGTCCCGATAACGCAAACGCCCACCTCAGTGTTCCATTCCAAGGGGCAGACGTATCCCTACGCCGGAACGCTCAGCTACGATGTCCTGAAGGATTTCCTCGACCAGTTGGTGGCTCAGAAGTAGGTTCAGGCAACGAACTCCAGGAGAGTGCCCAACCCGCCATGATTGAATCCGCACCATTCAACTACCGCCAGATCATCATCTGGATTGGCCGCCTGGTGCTTGGCGCGATTTTCGTCTACGCCGGGTTCGCGAAGCTCCTGATGCCCAATACCCACCTGTGGCCTTACTTCTTTCTCAAGTTTTCCGTCTCGACCAATCTCACGATGTTTCAGCAGCAGGTGGAGTCGTACAAGATGATTTCGCCCGAAGCGGCAGGCCTTCTCGCGCACAGCCTGCCTTTTGCCGAGATTGTCATTGGATTGATGCTGCTGATTGGATGGCGCCTGCGGATTTGGGCCACGCTGGTCACGCTGATCATGGTGGGCTTCCTCGGAGTGGTAACCCGCGCCTATCTCCTGCACATGGACATCAATTGTGGGTGTTTCGGCACGCCGGAGAAACTTACAGGAATGACCGTGGTGCGCGACGCCGCCTTCTCCGCCCTGGCCGTTCTTATGACCTACTTCGCCTTTGTCGAAGCCCGCCAGCCGCATCCCTGGAATGCCGCGGAAGCCCGAAACTCGTAGCTCACCCCTTCCGGGAGCGAGGGTTTCCATTACTTCCCCGAACCACCCGTCCTCTCTGACCAACGGGCCTGCCCTCACAACGAAAACCCTCAGGCCTGAAGGGGTGAGCTACAATGGACTTGATGAAGACTTTGCCCGAATATCTGGACCTGGCCGCCGTTGCCCACGGCCACATCTGCGCCGGGCAAGTGCTGGGCGTGCGCCTGGCGATGCTAGGCATTCGCGAACTGGGGCTCGACCCCGTCGCCGAGCGCAAGCGCATCGTCACCTACGTTGAAATCGATCGCTGCGTCACCGATGCCGTGGCGCTCGTGGCCAACTGCCGCCTCGGCAAGCGCGCGCTGAAATTCCGCGACTGGGGTAAAGTAGCCGCCACATTTTGTGACCTCGCAACCGGCCGCGCCATCCGCATCGCCGCGAAAGAATCCTCCAAACAGGCCGCCAAAAATCTCTTCCCCGACCTGCCTCGGGAAGAAGCCCAGCAGAAAGCCTATGCCCAGCTTTCCGACGATGTGCTTTTTTCCAAAGAATGGGTGAAGGTCGAAATCCATCCCGAAGATCTTCCCGGCTTCAAGGGGCCGCGC